>Ga0247727_10004723_pt1 | contig 28588 bp, 27 predicted proteins | sample WisWelCaveWW1625_FD_202498 | JGI IMG/M metagenome (GOLD analysis project Ga0247727, IMG submission 202498) | Biofilm microbial communities from Wishing Well Cave, Virginia, United States - WW16-25 | ecosystem: Environmental > Aquatic > Deep subsurface > Groundwater > Cave microbial mat | place...
CGCGGTGGTGCTCTTGGCGGACTTTTGCGTGTCCTTCTTTGGGCTCATAGAAACCTCCTTAAATAGTGATTCAATATTCTACATCTTGAGCATGGCGTCTGTCACTCGATTGGATTTTTCAGGGTCAGGGTCACCCAACTCGCCCAACGGAATGGCTCACCTGCCGCCGCGATACGCGGGACTCCAAGATGATAGCAGCACGGAAATTCACGGATTTTGGGCCGCCGTACCGACGCCGAAGGCGGTCAGGGCAGCCGGTGTTGGGCGCGATATCAACTGAGGGCAGATCACTAAATTACGCCAATACCGTCCAGAAGCTGGAAGACACCGAGAGCAATCAAAGGGAAAGACACTCATGAAGAGCTTGCGCGTCGGCGCAGCAGCGGCTCGCGAATAGCCTTTGCATCCATCCTGTCCGCGCCAAGAAACGTAACAAACCGCGCGAACCCACGCGCCAATGCCTCAGCAAATGCCTCGTCTTTGGCGAGGGCCTTATTTTCCAACCACAAGCCCAGGATGACGAACGTGTTGGTCGTCCGGTCGAGTTTGCTGTCGAAGCGGGCGACAAACTGGTCGCCCCACAAAACCGGCAAGGTGTAGTAGCCGAACTTGCGCTGGTGCGCAGGCTTGTAAACCTCCAACACGTAGTCGAAGCCAAATACAACTTTGGCACGCCCGCGGGCGACGGTTTGATCGAATGGGCCAAGGAACACGACTTCTTCGGTCGTGGTCGTCTCCAACGGCGTCCAAGCCTTCGGCACGCGCCCTGCGTTCAAATCGCGCAGCAGCTTAGCGTCGCTACCGAGCGCGTAGTGCACCGCCTTCCAGCCTTCAACTCGGACCTCGATGATTTCGCCATCTGCCAACAACGCCTCGCTTATCTGTTTATAAGCTTTGCCAGATGGCAGGCCGCGTAGAAACGAATCCAATGCGCGGTTCGGCCGCGACAGGCCGGAGAAGCTGATTTCCTTTTTGATCAAGAAGCGATCCGCCTCGGCTTCATCGCTTTCGCGAATGAAATGGGCCGGCGCGACCGCTTCGGTGAGTGCGTAGACGCGCTCGAAGTTCTCGCGGTGGTGCGTCATGACTTCGCCGGTGATCCACAAGTAATACAAGGCCAACGCGCTGTCCTTGCGGCCGCGATAATCTTGTGTTCGGGTCCGCGTCGCCATCTGGAAGTCGCGGTTTTTCAAGGTGCCGCGCTCGCGCAAGAGGGCGCGCATCTCGACGATGGCATCGGCGTGATCGCGGGCCATTTTGGGCATTCGCGTCCATCGCTGTTCGCCAGTGCGCTCGCGGCGCATCACCACGCGCCAGTGCGGCAGCTCGTCCATAGGTCGGACGGCGAGCCAGCTACCCCAGTCAAAAAACTTGCGCTTCCGGTAGGCCAGACCCTCCCACATGCCGGGCGCGTAATCGAACACGCGGCTGTGCAGCTTGATGTCCTGAGTGCGAGCGACAATTTGCAGCGGGTCGAGTTGCAAGTACTCCATCGCGCACATGGCCTGCTCCGTGCCCTTGAGGCCGCGCCAGCGCCGTCCGGGCCACAAGCCTTGCTTGCCGAGGATAAAGCGCCGGGCCGTTACGATGTCAATGGTCAGCATGATGGCCTTTTGCAGAAACGCACGGCCGGGTCAGCAGTGCTATTCCTGGCCGTGGGAACAGAGTCCGGAACCGAGACCCCTTTCTGCCCGAGCATCAGGCTCAACTGTGCCGCAGTTTCACTAGCGCTGAAGGGCTGACCGTCCAATCGTAGAACCCGGTACTCTGGCTCTATCTCGATTTCATCGGGTGGACGAACAGAAGAAGAAATTGGACTCGAACGAGGCATCGAACGCTCCAGCGGGTCTAACCGGCCAACCATGAACACCCATCGGCCCATTGTGGTCCACAGCCGGCGCGAGTGGCTCCAGCAGTCGTGTTGCGGCGTGCCGTTCCTCGGGCTGGCGTCGCTGCTGGCCGACGTTGCCGCGCGCGCCGACACCGCGCCGCACTTCGAGCCGAAGGCCAAGCGGCTGATCTTCCTGTTCATGCACGGCGGCGTGTCGGCGATGGACACCTTCGATCCCAAACCGAGGCTGACCGAACTCAACGGCCAGCCTTTGCCGTTCGAGAAGCCGAAGGTACAGTTCGCCCCGACCGGCAACCTGCTCAAGTCGCCGTGGGAGTTCAAGCAGCACGGGCAGAGCGGCCTCTGGATCAGCGAACTGTTTCCACAACTCAGTCAGCACGCCGACGACCTCGCCGTCATCCGTTCGATGCACTGCGACAACTCGGCGCACGGCGGCGCGGTGCTGCAACTGCACACCGGGCACGACATTCAAGTGCGGCCTAGCATGGGCGCGTGGCTGCTCTACGGACTCGGCAATGCCAACCGCAACCTGCCCGGGTTTTTGACGATGTGCCCGACCCTGACGCACGGCGGCGGCAGCAACTGGGGTTCGGCGTTCCTGCCGGCGGCGATGCAGGGTGTCAACATCGGCAACTCGAGCATTCAGGTCAAGGACTCGCGCATCCGCGACATCCAGAACGCCGCCACGCAAGGCGCGTCCCAGCGGCAGCAACTCGACCTGGTTCAGCAGATGAATCGGAGGCACCAGCAACGCAGCGGCCCCGACCCGCGGCTGGAAGGACGCATCGAGAGCTTCGAGTTGGCGTTCCGCATGCAGACCGCGGCGCCGGACCTGATGGACCTGGCGCAGGAGTCGAAGGCCACGCTCGATCTGTACGGCGTCGGCGCACCGGCCACCGACGATTTCGGGCGGCAGTGTCTGATGGCGCGGCGGTTTGTCGAACGTGGCGTTCGCATCGTGCAATGCACGCACAGCAGCGGCGCGGCGCACTGGGATCAGCACGGCAATCTGAAGAAGGATCATGAGCGCAACGCCTCCGAGGTCGACCGTCCCATTTCGGCGCTGATTGACGACTTGAAGCGGCGCGGACTCTGGAACGATACGCTCATCCTGTTCGGCACCGAGTTCGGCCGCACGCCGTGCGCGCAGGGCACGGGCGACGGCATCGGGCGCGATCACAACCCGCACGGCTACACCATGTGGCTGGCCGGCGGCGGCGTGAAGGGCGGCACGGCCTACGGCAACACCGACGAGTTCGGCTACTACGCGGTCGAGGACAAGTGCCACATCCACGACCTGCATGCGACGATTTTGCACTTGATGGGGATCGATCACGAGAAGCTGCTGTACCGCTACGCCGGCCGCGACTTCCGCCTCACCGACGTGAGCGGGAATGTGGTGAAGGCGGTTCTGGCGTAGGCCGAAATGGCAGGACGAACGAACGCGCAACCGCGAGGTGCAGCCATGATGAACGAGTATGCCGATTGCTATTTCTGCGGCGGCGTAGTGGCCGAGCAGCGCATCGTGCGCGAAGTGTGGTGGCATGGCCGGCTGCACCTCATTGAAGAGGTTCCGGTCGGCGTCTGCGCGCAATGCGGACAACAGGTCATTCTCCCGCCGGTCGCCCGTGAGATCGACGCCATGCTGAACGGCAGCCTCGCGCCCGACCACGTGGTGCAAGTCCCCGCCTTCTGCTATCGCTCGCGCGATCTCGTGCCCGCCTGACCGACGTGAGCGGGAATGTGGTGAAGCCGATTCTGGCGTCGGCGTAACTCGCTGACCCGCGCGACCGCTGCCAGCAACGGCTGGCTCAGTTCCCCTGCCCGTCGCGCAGCAGCTTTCTGAGTGCCTCTTGCCATCCGTGATCGTACTTGGTTTCGTCCACGACGTGGAAACGAAACCGATGGCCTTCAAAGCCCTCGCCCAATTCCGACCACAGGACGGCTTTGCCGAGCTGGTCGAAATAGGTCCCGACGCCTCGCTTGTAATCCGTGTCGGGATTGCCCTTTAGATGCCCGCCCTTCGCTTCGACGACATGCACAATCGGCAACGACGCATTGGTGGCGACGACGAAGTCCGGATAGATGCGGGCGCGTTGGAAGCCGTCGATGACGAAACATTCCTTGCCCACCAGGTTGCGATACCACCACAGAATCTCAGGATGCTCGTCAAAGCAGAGCGCCACCTTGCGCTCCAGTTTGTTGAAGTGCGACTCGTCTTCGCGATCGAACAGCGACTTGCGAATCTCCTCGCCGTCGTCGCGGCTGAGCTTCTTGGTCACCGCAATCTCCACGCTGCGCGGAATCTCGAAGCGGCACTCCACGCAGTACATGAAGAAGCCGAGGCGCTTGGTGTCGTGCAGCTGTTGAAACGCTTGCTGGGTCTGCTGGTCGGTGTTCACCTCGATGAACTCACGCACCTTGTCACGCAATGGATATTTGATGAGCCGCAGGTTGCCGACCAGTTCGGCGCGTTTCTTCAACAGCGCATCGAGGTAGCGCGTCACTACTGTCCGCAGTTGCTTCTGGCTGAAGTGGTTGAAGTTGAGGTTGCCAACCAGCCAGTTGCGCACGTCGTCATCGGTGTCGGCGACGCTCAGCGCCTCTTCGCGAATCTTTGCCGGATCCGAGCCCAGGTCAACGCGATAAAAAGCTTGCCGAGCCTCCCTGAGATCTAACGTCCAATCCGCTTCCTGCGATGGAAACTTGTGGATGTCCACTGCGCTAAGCAAGTGCTCGTAATAGTGCAGGGCGTGCAGCTTCCCGTTCTCTTTGATGCAGAAGCGCGGCAGATAAATCTTCCCCTGAAACTCCTTGTACAGGCGCCGGAACTGAGGGCGAATCGTCGCGGTCTGCACTTTCTGTTGGCGTCCGTCTCCGTCACGGATCAGGGTCTGCGCGTCCCCTTCGTACCCTTCCTTCTCCAGCGCCCCCTTGACCTCCTGAGTCACCTGCTTCGTCTTGTCGTGGACACAGAAGACGTAACTTTCATTCAGCGCCGCGACGGTCGTGGGTTCCTGGTAGGGCTGACGCAGAATGCGCCCCAGCAACTGCGTCATCGCCAGACGGCTTTGTGTCCTGCTGAGGGAAACCAGCAGATACGCAAAGGGACAGTCCCAGCCCTCCTGCAAGGCAGCCTTGGTGATGATGTACCGGATTTCGCAGCCTTCATCGAGCAGGTCCCTCCCTTCGATGTCATCTCGTACGGAGGTCTTGATCGCGATGTTCGATTCGGGAACGCCTGCTCGTTGCGTCAAGTAGTCACGAACGTCCAGGCTGTGGACGTGCTTGCCGTCGCGCTGATCTTTGCCAACACGCTCGACCTGCACCAACACGATCGGGCGGATCCAGCGCTCCGTGTCGGCATGATATTGCCGGGCGAGACGCTCCAACTCGTCGCGCTTTTGCTGCGTGTGTTCCAGGCAGCGCCGCCAGTCGAGTGCGGTGTTCACGGCAACATTAACCGGCAGCTTGACCATGTGCTCCTTCAGCAAGTCTTCGCCGGACACGCGGCACAGCACGTTGGAACGTTCTTCATTCGGCGTGGCCGACAGCTCGACGATGATGGCGGGGTTGAGACCGTCCATTGTCTGTTGCGCCAACGGACTGTAGGCCTTGTGGCCCTCGTCCAGAATCACCGGCGGTTGGCACAGGCGCACAAGGTTGCCGACGGAAGTCTTGATCAGGTCCGTGTCGGGGATGACTTCGAGATTCGGAACCTGCGCTCGCAGTTCGCGATGCGCGTCTTCGTCGTCCTCCCGCGGGAAGTGTCGCACGATGTTGCCGCCGCTGTCCTGAAACATCTTCAGCGTAGCCTTCACTTGCCGATTGGCGGCGGGAAGTTTGAACAGCAGAATGTTCAATCGCGAGGCGAGCTGCGCGGGAGTCAGTCGTGCAATCTCGTGCTTCTCCCATACCTCGATGCGATTGTTGAACGCGAAGTCGAGGCTCTCGCGGTAGAAGTGCCCGCGATCTTTGAGCGCCTTGAGGGTGTCCTTGTAAATCTGGTCGCTCGGCACGATCCACAACGCCAGCCCCGACCCGTTGCGGCCGCTGAGGATCGTTTCGTAGATGAGCGCCAGCGCCTGCGTCGCCAGCAGCGTCTTACCGCCGCCGGTGGGGACCTTCAAGCAGAAGTTAGGCACGTCGTTGCCGAGGGCGTTCGCGCGCCGCCGGTACCGGTCGCCCAATCCCATCGCCTCCCACGCGTCGCGCGACGGGTACCGTCCCGTTTGCTGCGCCACCTCACGCAAGTAGGTGCGCATCTCATCGACCACTCGTTCTTGATATTGCTTCAGCGCCATCGGTCATCACTTCAGGTTGAACGGAATCACCATCGCGCGCACTTTGCCGTATTTCTCTTCCTCGTCCAGCTCTTCGCGGTGCATCCAGATCTTCTCGCAGTACACCACTTTGGGCCCCGGGTCCCGCTTGTGAGTCGCGGCCAGCCAGTCGCGCGTCAGCGCCGCGTCGGCCTTGTCGTTGGGCTCGTACAACAAATAGTAGCTCCGCTTGCCATGCTCGCCGATCTTGCCGGTCTTCTTGCTCAGCTTCTTCGCGTCGAAGGCGGTCGTGGTTTCCGTGTAGAAGATGTACCGCGCCAACTCTTCCCAACTCGGATACTTGCCCGGCGCGAAGTTGCGGAACTGGTCGAACAACATCTGGCCTATGCGTGCGTAGGCGAACTCGCCGCCGCGGCCATCGACTTCGACTCTCTTGCTCTTCTGGTTCTTGTAACTGTAACCGTTCATGACGCGCCGCACACGCTCTGCCGTGATCTTCTGGCAGATGTTGAACTTCTCCTGCTCCTGCTCCTTTGTCTCATGCGGCATCTGCACGAGAATGAAGCGGCAGTTGCCGCTGTCAGCATTGTTTAGCTCGATAACCGCCTGCGCCGTCGTTCCAGACCCAGCAAATGAGTCGAGAATCAGGTCCCCATTCGTCGTGCCGGAAAGTAGAATGGCGTGTTTTACCAAGTCCACCGGTTTCGGGTAGGCGAAGGCGCCCTTTCCAAGCACCTCGTTGATCTGGTCGGTGCCCGTTTCATTGTTGAATTCCGAACCTTCCCAAATGGAGGGGAATAGCCTTCCATCGCTTTCGTCGAGATAGTCCATCTCGAATACATCCCACTCGACAACTCCGGTTTCTCTCCGCTTCACTTGTTTAGCAATGAGGCGCTCTGATTCGTCATCAACTTTTCCCGTGCGCCAACGCCAAACACCTTCCGACCCGTCCGAAAGCATCGGGAGAACTTCGACGAGTCCTGCACCCCTTTCTGTTTGTGCGCGTCCAGTTGATGGGTCCACGTAGATCGCAAAGTGCAGATTCGGACGGTCGACACGTCTGGAAAGCGCACCACGCTTTCGCAATCCCAACAGCCTATACTTTCGCCCATCCTCGGCTACCTCGGAATACTCGCCAATCTGCTCCTCGGTTAATGGTATCTTCCCCCCAGTGAACTTCTCGATACTCTTCGCATACACGACCAGATACTCATGCTCGACAGCCAGTTCCGTGCCGAGGCGACGTCCTCGTGGATTATTCTTCACCACTATTCGAGCGAAACGATTGTTGTCGCCGAAGACCTCGTCGCACAGAAATAGCAAGTTACAAAGTTCGTTATCATCAATCGACACGAAGATGGCTCCATCGTCGCGCAGCAACTCCTTGAGCAGTTGCAGGCGCGGGTACATCATGCAGCACCACTTGTCGTGGCGCGTGAAGTCTTCGCCTTCTTTGCCGACGACCTTGCCGATCCAGTCCTTGAACTGCGGCTGCGTGAGGTTGTCGTTGTACACCCACTGCTCGTTGCCGGTGTTGTACGGCGGATCGATGTAGATGCACTTCACCTTGCCTGCGTGCGTGGGGAGCAGGCTTTTCAACGCCAGCAGGTTGTCGCCTTCGATGATGAGGTTGCCGTCGAGCGAGGGCTTCTTCGTCAGCGACAGCTTCTTGTCGAAGTCGAACACGTGATGCGGAACCGTAAGGTGGTGGCTTTCAATCGCCGTCTTGCCTTTGAAGCTCAACGTGGGCATGAGTGGTCTCCGGGACTTGTCAGCAACTGCTCGATGCGGTTAGAATCCAGCAGCACACTATAGCACGGCCCGCCGCCTCATCGACGGTAGGCCGAATGAACGCAGGAGGTTCTGCCGTGCCGAAGCTACGATCGTTGGAAGCCCGAGGGAATGTCGTCAAGGCGATTCTGGTGCAGGCGTGAAACTCCTCGTCTCCCGCCTCGCCCCTGATCAACTCGACGAACTGCGCGCACTGGCGCCGGCGCACACAATCCTCCACTGCCCGACGCCCGAGGAGGTGGCTTGCGAATTACCGGAGGCCGAGGCGTTCTTCGGATTCATTACGCGGGACTTGATCGCCGCCGCGCCGAAGCTGCGCTGGGTGCAGGTGCCGTCGGCCGGCGTGGAGACGTGCCCGTTCGAGTTGCTCGCCGAACGCGGCCTCACGCTCACCAATGCCAAGGGGCTGTACGGCCCGCAGCTCGCCGAGCACGCGATGGCTTTCGTGCTCGCCTTCAATCGCAACTTCCACAAGCTGTTCGCGCGCCAGCGCGAGGAAGTATGGGAGAGCCGCGCCAACCTCGCCGAGCACGAACTCGCCGGCGAAACGCTGCTGATCGTGGGCCTCGGCGGCATCGGGCTCGACCTTGCGTGGCGTGCACACGCGTGGAAACTGCGCGTGATCGCGGTGTCGAAGCATCACAAGCCGCGACCCGACTTCGTCGCCAGGCTGTCCGGCATGGAGCGACTGCACGAGTTTCTCGGCGAGGCCGATTACGTCGTGGTCTGCTGCGCGCTCACGCCCGAAACGCGGAAGCTGTTCGGTGCCCGCGAGTTCGCCGCGATGAAGCCCGGCGCGTACTTCGTCAACGTCACCCGCGGCGGCATCGTCGACACCGACGCGCTGGTTGCCGCTTTGCAACAGGGTCAACTCGCCGGCGCCGGCCTCGACGTCACCGACCCCGAGCCGCTGCCGCCGGGCCATCCGCTCTGGCGCATGGATAATGTGCTGCTAACGCCGCACACCTCCGGACAATCGCCCCACGCCGACGCGCGGCTGTTCGAGCTTCTGAAAGAGAACGTCCGCCGCTTCCTCGCCGCCGAGCCGCTGTTGAATCAGGTGGACTTGCGCCTGGCCTACTGAGCCTGGTAATCGCGCCACAACCAGCGCATCGCTTCTACGGGCCCATCCACAGCGGACTGTGGACAACTTCGGTCGTCGGCTCCCGCGCACAGCGGTGGTGTGTGGCTCCTCGCTCACTGCGACGGTGTCGGTCGTCGGCACGGGGTCCGCTGACTCCGGGCGCGATCTATGCACTCTGGGTCGTCGGCCACAACACTCGCGGCGACGTGCCGGAGCGCAACCACGTTACGCACACGGCGGCGTAAGTTTTCGGTGCCGTCGAGAATACTTACTGAACCTTGTAGTCGCGCCACAACCAGCGCATCGCTTCCGGCAGCAGTGCTAGGCCGTGGCGGTTGCTGTGGAAGCCCTGGCCGTAGACGAACTTTGCATCGTAGCCGGCAAACTCCAACGACTTCGCCAGGGTCAGGTTCGCCAGCGGCCAGTTGCCGTTGGCGTTGTCGAGGTCGCGCTCGCCGTCTTGCAAGTAGACGCGAAGGTTGCGCTTCGGCGCTTTGCGCACAAGGGCCTCGTAGTTGTGGCCGCCCTGCTTGAAGTCGGCGCCCTGCTGAATGTTGGTGAAGCTGCCCACCCACGACAGCACCTTGTGGAACTCGGTGGGCTGCTCCCACGCCACCGTGAATGCGCAAATCCCGCCCGAGCTGATGCCGGTAATCATACGGCTGGCGGCGTCGGTGCGCAGCTTGTAGCTCTTCGCTACCTCGGGAAGGATTTCGTCCAGCACGAAGCGTGCGTACTTGTCGCTGAGTGTGTCGTACTCGACCGAGCGGTTGCTGCGGCCGTCGGCGAACGTCCCCGGGCTGATGAAAATGCCGACCATTACCGGCACGTCGCCCCTGGCAATGAGGTTGTCGAGCGTCCGCGCAAACTGCTGATGGTAGCCGGCACCGTCCTGCGCGACGAGCACGCACGCCGGCTGGTCGGTGGTGTACTGCGCGGGAACGTAAATCCACCAGTCGCGCGTGGTGCCGTCGAAGACCTTGCTCTGCCATTTCGGCATGGGTGTGACTTTGCCCTTCGGCACGCCGGGGCGCTCGAGGTTGTCCGGATGCGTCTCGTACACTTCGAGCTGGAATGGCACGACGCCGACCGACGGGAACGGGCGCGGCAAGCGGTTCGCGTTAGGCGGGCCGAGCTTCTTGCCGTCCACCTCGTACACCCAGTTCATGGCGAATCCTTCGGGCAGCACGGTCGCGGCGGCGTAAATGTTGGTTGCGCCGATGCGCTCAAGCGCCAGCGACCAGTCACGATCGGCCGCGAACACGCGCGGTACAGACTTGGCGTCGGCGACTTCAATCGCCCAGGCGACGGTGAGTTCCTCCACCTTCGCCCCTGGCCCTTGCAGAATCGCCGCCTTGCCGAAGTAGTTGCGCACGCGTTCGGCCAGCTTCTCGGCGTCAGCGCCCTTCGGCTGCGTGCGCAACAGGTGACGAAGGCTGGTCGGCGTCAGCGGTGACTCTTGAGCATGGACGAGGGCAACCAACCATGCGAGCAGCGGTAGGATTCGGAGCAGCTTCAACGGTATTCCTTTCGAGTCAGGGGTTGGCCGGAGGTTATACTCTGGCCGCGTGAGTTGTGAAGCCGGACAACTCGCAACTCGCAACTGGAGGCCAACAGTGTCAGATATCCGCAACGTCATCATCATCGGCGGCGGGCCTGCGGGCTACACCGCGGGGCTGTACTCGGGCCGCGCTAACTTGCAGCCACTGTGCTTCGAAGGCTCGACCAGCGGTTCGGATCACCAGCCCGGCGGCCAGCTGATGACCACCACCGAGGTGGAGAACTATCCCGGCTTTGAGCACGGCATCATGGGTCCGAAGCTGATGGAGGAAATGCGCGCGCAGGCCGCCCGCTTCGATTGCGAAATTGTCGAAAAGGACCTCACGCGCGTCGACTTCACCTCGTCGCCGCACACAGTGTGGGATGAGGACGGCACTGCGCATCGCGCGTGGACAGTCATCATCGCCACCGGCGCGAGCTCGCGCAAGTTGGGCATCCCCGGTGAAGACACGCTGTTCGCGCGTGGCGTCAGCACGTGCGCCGTGTGCGATGGCGCCTTCTTCAAGAACAAGGTCACGGCGGTCATCGGCGGCGGCGACACCGCGATGGAAGACGCGAACTACCTGACGCATCATGCCAGCAAGGTCTTCATCGTCCATCGGCGTAACGAGTTGCGCGCCAGCAAGATCATGCAGCAACGAGCGCTGGAGAACCCGAAGATCGAGCTGATCTGGAACACGGTGCCAGTGGAAGTGTTCGGCAACTTCAAGCTCGAAGGCGCGAAGCTGAAGAATGTGCAGACCGAGGCAATCACCGAACTGCCGCTCGACGGATTCTTCCTCGCAATCGGTCACCTTCCGAACACCGATTTTCTCCAGGGCCACCTTCAACTTGAGCCGTCGGGTTACCTCCGGGTCGACCACCATCAACGCTGCTTCACGCCCGACGGCGCCGCGGCAATTCCCGGGGTCTACGCCGCCGGTGATTGCCACGACCACACCTGGCGGCAGGCCGTCACCGCCGCCGGCTACGGCTGCGCGGCGGCGATTGCCGCAGAGCGCTGGCTGGGGGAGCACAAACCGACCGCGTGACCTGGGTGTGAAGCATGACCACTGACCAAATCATCTACGATTGCACCATCATCGGCGGCGGGCCGATTGGCCTGTTCGCCGCGTTCTACGCCGGCCTGCGCGAGATGTCGGTGAAGATCATCGACTCGCTGGAGGAGTTGGGTGGACAACTCACCGCGCTCTATCCGGAGAAGTGGGTCTACGACGTCGGGGGGTTTCCGAAAGTCAAGGCCAAAGACCTCGCCGCCGGTTGTGTCGCGCAGGCGATGCAGTTCCATCCCACGATCTGCGTCAAAGAGAAGGTCATCGGCATGGAGCCGGGCGACGATGGCGTCATCACGCTGACGACCGATAGAGGAATCCACCGTACGCGCACGGCCATCATCACCGCCGGCGTCGGCGCCTTTGCGCCGCGCAAGCTCGAGCGCGTGCCGGAACTGGATGCGCTCGAGGGCAAGTCGGTGTTCTATTTCGTCAAGGACATCGAACGGTTCCGCGGCAAGCGCTTGCTCCTGGTCGGCGGCGGAGATTCGGCCATGGATTGGGCGCTCAACCTCGAGCCGCTCGCCACCAGCATTACGCTGATCCACCGTCGCGATCGGTGGCGCGCGCATGAAGACACCGTCAACAAGGTAATGGCCTCGTCGGTGGACGTGCGCATTTTCCATGAATTGAAATCCGTTGCGACCGACGCCGACGGCAAGCTGACCGGCGCGACCATCTTCAACAACAAGACCAACGAAGAGATCACGCTCGCGCTCGACTATCTCATCCTCAACCTCGGCTTCGTCGCCAACATCGGCCCGATCAAAGGCTGGAGCCTCGAGCTGGAGCGCAACGGCGTGGTGGTGGATTCCACCATGGCCACCAACCTCCCGGGCGTGTACGCGGCGGGCGACATCACGCGCTATCGCGGCAAGCTCGAACTCATCGCCACCGGCTTCGGCGAAGCGGCGATTGCCGCCAACTATGCCAAGAACTACATCGACCCCAACAGCCGCGTCTTCCCCGGCCACAGCAGCGAGCTGGAGGCGCCGCCCGGCGGTTAAGCGCTCGCGGCTTGCAGCGCCTCGCGGAAGAGTCGCAGCCCCGTGCGCGCCAGCGCCTCGTCGATGACCAGCGGCGGCGCGACGCGAATGACGTTGCCGAACGAGCCGATCGGCGCGATCATCACCAGCCCCCTTTGATAGGATTCGGCGACGATGCGCTTCGCCAGCGCGGCGTCTGGCGTCTTCGCCACCGGGTCGCTGACGAACTCCAGCCCGATGGCCAGGCCCTGCCCGCGCACGTCGCCCAGGCACGGGAAGTCCGCCTGCATCGCGGCGAACTCGGCCATCATCAATGCGCCGAGGCGCGCGGAGTTTTCGACCAGCCCTTCGCGTTCGAGAATCTCAATGCTGGCCAGCGCCGCGCGACATGAAATCGGATTGCCGCCGTTGGTGCTGCTCAGGCTGCCGGTTTCGAGCACATCCACCAGTCGCGACTCGGCCACCACCGCAGAGCACGGCACCCCGCACGAGATGCCCTTGCCCAGCGTGATGATATTCGGCTGAATCTCGAAATGCTCGAAGCCGAACAGTTTGCCGGTGCGACCGAACGAGGCCTGCACTTCGTCGACGATGAAGACGAAGTCATGCGTGCGGCACCAGGCCGCCAAGCCTTGCATGAACCGTTTGCTCGGCACGCGCGAACCCGCCGCGCCCTGATAAGTTTCCGTAATGACACCGGCCACCGAGCCGGTGGACACGGTTTCGAGTAGCAGGTCGAGTTGCGCCAGGCAGTAGTCGTCGACCTGGCACGGCGTCATCCCCGGCACCGGCGGCCGGTAATAATCGGGAAACGGCGCATGCAACACGCCGGGCGCAATCGGGCCGAAGCCGCGCTTGACGCCGGCCTTGCCGCCGACCGACATCGCCATGTAGGTGCGGCCGTGGAAACCGCCGAAGAACGAGATGATCTCCGTCCGCCCCGTCGCCCGCCGTGCGATTTTGATGGCGGCTTCGACGGCTTCGCTGCCCGTGGTCAGAATGTACGCGCGGTCGAGGTTGGGCGGCGTGATCTCCACCAATTTCTTCGCCAACTGCACGCGCGGCGCGCTGACGAAGTCGTAGCAGTTGAGCAGCGTGCCGGCCTGCTCCCGAATCGCGGCGACGTGCGTCGGGTGCGAGTGGCCGATGTTCATCACCAGCACGCCGGACGAGAAGTCGAGGAAGCGGTTGCCGTCCACGTCTTCGATCACGGAGCCCTCGCCACGCGCCCAGACGCACGGCACCTCATCGCTCATCGACTTCAGTTCGAACTGCGCCGACTCGGCCAGCAACGCCCGCGCCTTCGGGCCGGGCAACTCGGTGACAAGGTGAGGGATCAATGCAAGCTCCTGATTATGCGGTCACGAGCGCCGGAAACTCGATCACAATCTTCGGGACCGGCAAGCGCGACAAGTGCGGTGCGCCCATGAACAGCGGAGCGACCAGGCTTTCGATTTCCCTGACGGTTTCAAGCTCGGTAAAATTCCAGCCGCACGCGAGACACAGCTCGGCTGGAATGCCGGAAACCGTCACCTCGATGGTCACGCCTTTGCGCGTGTAAGTGTCGGAGACGAAGCCGGGTTGGGTTGTTTCGCCGCAATTGGAACAACGGCGCATAGTCATCACCTGAGTTTGCGAGTCTTGAAGTTCGGATGCCACTGTGCAAGGTCGGGCACGTACGCAGTGACGATGGTCGCAAAGTCTTCCGCCGGTTGGTATTCTAACACGAGGTGACAGGGCAGTCCGTCGGATTCAGTGTGACCAAGCAGCAACACGCGATGACGCTCATCGTATTCCTCGACGATTTCGCCAAACTCTGCCACTTGCTTTAGATCTTCCGACAACAAGCCGTCCTTCATCGCTTCGATGCGCGCGTGGCCGGTGAGGTCCAGCCGCACGGCGCCACTGCGCAAAAGGTCTTGAAGGTCGGCGAGGTCCATCCGCGTCCACGTTCACTTCAGCAACACGAGTAAACCGAGTATGGCAAACGCGCACCCCGCAGGGGTTCGTAGGTCGGTCATTCCTGACCGACCACGATGAACCTTGTTGTGCCGGTCAGGAATGACCGACCTACGCCCTACTGCGTCAGAGTCGTCGGCGGGGGCGGCGCGGATTCGCGCGGGGTGCGCTGGGCGAGGAGTTGCGCCAACTGCTCGACCAACTGCGCTTGCGCCTTGCCCAGCGTCACGCCGCGCAGGATCGGCAGCGCTGCCTCGTTCATTTGCGCCAGCGGCGTGGCCGCGCCGTCCACCGGCGAAAGCAAGAGCTTCACCGCCTGAATGGCGGTCAGCAAGTTGCCGTTTGCGGTCTCCAGCGCCTGGGCCAGCGCGAGATAGTCGGCCAGCTTGCAGTTGGGAATGGTGGCATAGTCCTGGCCCAACTGCGCCACCAACTGCTCGATGACGTTGATGGTCAGCGCCGCGCGGTCGATGATCGCGGCCACCTCGAAGTCGGCGAAGTCACGGTCCTGATCGATCTCAAAACGGGTTGCCATGGCGGAAATCCTCCTTCAGGATGCCTGATTTTCCCGTCACAAGTTCAGAGTCAACGGCCAACAACTCTGACCCGGGGCAAGAAGTACAGAGCGAATGGTCAATAGTTTAGCCCACATGATCACCGGGTCAAGACCCATGAAGCCGAGGTCTGAACTCATGGTCGCAGAGTCAGACCCAATGACCAGCATGTCAGACCTCAGGGCCAAAAGTTCAGACTTTTTGCCCCTCAACCCTGAACTTGTGCCGGGAAAGTCTGGGGTCATACAGTGAAAACTGGCCCGAACGCCAGTGTTTAAGCCATTCCGATCCGAATTTCATGCAGCTACCCACAGTAGGCGCGAACGTGAACCGGCCTACGCGCAGGAGCCGAAGCTCCTGCGCGTTGGGGATGGAGGGTTCACGGGCACCGAGCGTCTGGTCGACTGTAACACGTATACACAACCTCGATTACGCCATAGTGCGGAACGTAGCTGCAGAGCGAACTCTTTTCTTTGGAGAACTGTGCTTCCGGCCCGTTGGGTCCGACGCAGCACCAGTGGAAAAATTCTTCCGCGACCGGGAGAGGCAAAGGCCACAGGCACTGAGGGGTGGTGTCATCTCGCGATATACTGCTGCACTGAAGAGTAGCAACTTCAGCGTTCGACACCACTACGATGATCGTCGTGCAGAAGACGATGACGGTAAGGGCGAGAAATGTGCGAACCATTCTGAGACTTCCTTTCTGGGGAGATTCGATCAAGGGGTTACAATTCGATCAGGTCTGACATGGTTGATACGAATGTTCGTTGCAGTCGGCTTCCTCCTTTCTTGGTGGTCGTGACGTCACCGTTCCATCGCAACACAATGACGTCGTCTTCAGGATACTGCCATAGGGGGTACTCGAACCGGGGGAAAGGCCCCTTGGGCTTCTGATTCTCCGGAACTCCCAGGTCGTAGTCAAGGCTGAACGGCTCCCGATGATCGCGACAAATGAACATCGGTGTCTCATTTCCGCGCTTGATCAGCAACTCCGCGTGTGACAAAGGCAGTGTCGACGGACTAATCGAATTGTGAATGTCGTGCAGGTATGGAGAAACGAAATAGTACGATGCCCACCTTTGCTTGCCGGGAAGGCCCGGTGAGGATTCTGGGAATCTATCGCAGTACGCCTGCCACGCTTTGACGCCGGTTGGAGACAAGTGCCTTGTAAGGGGACAGACCATTTTTGCTTCATCCAGGTAGCGAGGAACCAGCTCTCCAGAATGATGTGGCATCTTGCCCTGGTGCTCATCCCGGTACTTGATCAACGCCACGCCGATCTCCTGCATCTGCGCTTTGCATTGCAGCACGTATGCGTCGCGCTTGGTCTTCGCGATGGTGGGTGCGGCGAGGATGGCGAGGCTGCTCAGGATCGACAGGACGATGGCGACTTCCAGCAGGCTGGCTCCGAGTTGATTGTGGTTGCGCATAGTTACCCTCCGAGTTGTTTGAGTTGGGATGTAATGGTTGCGAGCGTCTCTGGTTTGGGACGCCAGCCGTCCTGCGTCAGGTCGTAGTTCCACGCGACCTTGCCGTCCTTGCCGACCACGAACGCGCGTTGGGTCGCGTTGAACATCCCGTGCAGCAAATGCCTGGGGTCGGCCACGAGAAACATGCGGCTGCGCTGTTTGACCTTCGAAGCGTCGTTGCGTAGTTCGTCGGCTGGTGCGCTGACTACCGCGATGAATTGCGTGCGCGGGCGTTGGGTGATAAGTTCCTTCCACCCGCTGGCAGCGACCATCGGCAGCGAGCGTCCACCGAACACCACGAGCGTTACTTGCCCGGCGCCGGGTCGGGGCAGCGTTGCGCCGGTAACATCCTGCATCGGGAACCAGCGGAAGCCCTGTCCCGTGGCGACGCCAAGCTTCTGGTCGTGCAGGGCTTGCAACTTCTTGTGGGCTTGGTGCGCTTCCTTGCGCGCCTGTTGATTCCACGCGGTCTGTTGTCGTCCCGCTCTGGCCGACGAGATTGTGAGCATCACCAGCGGCAACGCAAGACAGGCCAACACGACGAAGTGTTCCCGAACCAATCTCACGGTGGCGCGCGCGGACTTCATGGTCTACGCTCCCGCGCCTGCCGCCGCCCCGTCAAGCAGCGCGCGGAATGTGTGTGTGTGTTGAGTTTTTGGTTGGCTCATGGAAGTCCTCGTCGCTTGCCGTTTCGTCGGGACCGAATTAGTGAACAGTAAAAGCTTGACGTGTCACCGGACGCTTGAGACCGGCGGTCAGCAAAACAAGTGACAACTTTTTCCCGGTGCTGTTCGCTCGACTCGATCAACCCGGCATTGCGTCAATTGTACGACGAGGCTGGCGCGGGAAGTTGTCGAATCCTACTTCAGCCAGAACGAGGAGGAGACCTATGAAAACCCGCCGCAATTTCCTGTCTCAATCCGCCGGTGCCACCGCGCTCGGCGCGCTCGGAGGAGCCGTGACCGAAGCCCAGGCCGCCATTCCCATCTGCGACACTCACCAACATCTGTGGGACCTCACCAAGTTCAAACTGCCGTGGACCGGCAGTGTGCCGGCCCTGAACAAGTCGTTTGTCACCAAAGACTACCTCGAGGCGACGAGAGGCCTCGGCGTGACGAAGACCATCTACATGGAGGTCGATGTCGAAGCCGCGCAACAGGTGGCCGAGGCGGAGTACGTCACCGGCCTGTGCAAAGAGCGGGGCAACCCGATGCACGCGGCGGTCATCGCCGGCCGCCCGGCTTCCAGCGACCTCAGAGCGTACCTCGACCGTTTCAAGAACAATCCGTTCATCAAAGGCGTGCGGCAGGTCATCCACGTGCCCAGCACGCCAGCGGGTTATTGTTTGCAGCCCGACTTCATCAAAGGCGTGCGGCTACTCGGCGAACGCGGTTTGAGTTTCGATATTTGCATCCGCTCCGCCGAGTTGAAGGATGCGGCCAAACTGGTCGATGCCAGCCCGGACACGCGCTTCATTCTCGACCACTGCGGCAACCCGATGGTGAAGAACCACGACCGCGGCCAGTCCGACGAGCATAAGCGTTGGGCCGACGACCTCCACGCCGTCGCGCAGCGCAAGCACGTCGTGTGCAAAGTGTCGGGCATTCTCGACAAAGCCAACCCGGGCTGGACCGTGGACGATCTCGGGCCGATTGTGCTGCACGTGCTGCGGTCATTCGGTCCCAACCGCGTGATGTTCGGCGGCGACTGGCCGGTGGTCACCCTCGGTGGCACCTTCCAGAGTTGGGTGGATGCGGTGCGCTGGATCGTGCGCGACGCCTCCCTGGCCGAGCAGCGCAAGCTGTTCCACGACAACGCGGTCGGGTTCTACGGGTTGAAGGAGAAGAAGTAATTCGAACCTGCTGTGCGCTCCTACGCCAGCAACTTCCGCAACACCTCGCCGCCTTCGGTGAGTTTGGTCGGGCGTCCGAGCGGCGTGATGAATTCGGTGTCCGGGTCGATGCCGAGGCAGTGGAACACCGTGGCGGCGATGTCTTCCGGCTTGACGGGATTGTCCTTCGGATAGGCGGCTTGCGCGTCGGACGAGCCGTACACTTGCCCGCCGCGGATGCCGCCGCCGGCCAGCATCACCGTTTGCACGTGCGGCCAGTGATGACGTCCGCCCTGCCATTGGCTGCTGTAGTCCACCTTCGGCGTGCGGCCGAATTCGCCCATCCAGACGACCAAGGTCTCGTCGAGCAGACCCTTGGTCGCCAGGTCTTCGAGGAGGCCGGACACTGCGCGGTCGAGCTCGGGCAGGCGGTCGCGGCTCAGCGCTTCAAAGTTGCGGTGGTGGGTGTCCCATCCGCCGCGTGAGATGGTGACGAAGCGCACGCCGCGCTCGACCAGCCGGCGCGCGAGCAGCGCGCCCTGGCCCAGCATATTGCGGCCGTAGCGGTCGCGCACGGGGTCGGACTCTTTCTTCAAATCGAACGCGGCCTTGGCCTCGGCGCTGCTGATGAGACCGTAGGCCCGCTGATAGAACTTGTCCATCGAACGCAACTGGTCGGTCGATTCCGCCGAGCGGAAAAGGTCGTCCACCCGGCCGAGCAGGCTCTTGCGCCGCGTGTAACGGTCGCCGGCGATCCCCTGCGGCAGGTTGATGTCCTGCACCGAGAAGCCCGCATTGTTCGGATCGCCTGCCACGCTGAACGGATTGAACTCGCTGGGCAGGTAGCCGGCGGGGGTCTGATCGAAGTGCAACGTCTCCAGCAGATGGATGTACGGCGGCAGGGCGGTGCGGAAGCCTTGCGCCTTCGCCACCGCCGAGCCGAGGTTGGGATACTCGAGCACGGGGTTCGGCTTCCAGCCGCTGAGCATGTAGCGGTTGCCGCCTTCGTGGTCGCCGCGGCCGTGCGTGACCGATCGCAGCAGCGCGAACTTGTCCATGCAGCGCGCGGTGAGCGGCATGTGCTCGGACAAATAGATGCCCGGCACGTTGGTTGGCACGACGCTAAACGGGCCTTTATATTCCTGCGTGTTCTCGGGCTTCGGGTCGAAGATGTCCTGGTGGCTCGGCCCGCCGATCATGTTGAGCAGGATGACCGACTTTGCCTTGCCGCTCTCCGCCGCGCCAGCGGACTCGGCCCGGAACAATTGCGGCAGCGTGAGCCCGCCCAGCAGCGGCAGCGATCCGACCTTGATGAACTCGCGACGGGTAACGCCATCGCATTCGCGGGTATAGCCACGGGTGAGGTCGATCATGAGGTGGTCTCCTTGAAAAGTCCTTCGAGTACCGCGATGAGCTTCTTGAGCCGCTCGAAGCCTTCGTCAGTAGCCTGGATGTGCAGAGAATTGGTGTCGACGGGGTTGGACACGAAAAAGACCTCGGACGGCTTTACGATGGTTCGAGTCGCAAAAGCGCGAGCCAATTCTTTAGCCTTCAGGTTCACCAACTTCATCTCAACAATCTTGACGTCAACTTCTTCAACCTTCGCGTTGAGTAGCGCCTCCGGCGGATTGGCATCAAGTGCCTCAATGATTCTGCGGAACCATTCAATCGCGTCTTCGGTTCCCCGCACGATGAGCGCGTTGAGTGGGTCGAAGGCGATCATTGATTCAATACCCTCGGGCATCAGGAACCGTGGAGCGTCCGGGGGAAGGACCAGTCGCTTAATCTTCTGCGTTCCAAGCAAGCCTCCGGTTGGAGAGGCTGCACTTGACCATTCCGGCCCATACGCCAGCACCAAGCGGCGGCAACTGAGCTTCGTCAAGCTGAGCCGTTTGTAGACCAGCTTCTTCGCTTCCGGTGGCGCCGCCACCTCCTGGCCGTAGGCCATCGCGGCCACGGCCATCGTGAGCATGAGCGAGATTAGCGTGCGTCGCATCGTGGTCTCCTTAGAGTTCATCGTCCGCGCAGTTGTTCCACCTCGATCGTCCGCGAAGTTGTTTCACCTCGGCGGTCACCGAGCTTTGGCTTGCCTGATTCGGCCAAGCCGGTCAAGGCACGTTATTGCAGTTTTGCGGGATCGAAGTGTTGCCCGGACGCGCCAGCCGCCGCTACGAGCCCCACGACCAATCCGATGCACTTCATGAGGTTCTCCTTTGTGCTTCGCGATTTCGCAAGGCTTCCAGTTCCGCCCGCAGCCGTTTGTTTTCCACGGCGTATTCCTCCGGCGTGAGCAGCCACTGCGAGCGCTGCGGGTCGAACAGCCTCAGTTGACCGTCCCGCACGGCCAAGTCGAGGTTGAGCGTCTCGCTGTGCAGCCGCCCCTCCACCGTTTCGCACGGCGCGTACTTACCCTGGCGAAGTCGGTAGCCCTGCAGTGGCGGATGAAGATAATCTTCGGTCGGGTCATATAGGAAGTACTCGGGCACGCGCAGCGTTTGCTCGTACAGTCGAAACTTGCGGCCGAGGTCATCGTCCTGCGTTGAGTCGGACGTGATTTCAATCACGACGTCGGGGCCTTTGCCCTCTTCCCACAGCTTGTAGACGCGGCGGTCGCGCTTCGGAACTCCGAACGCGACGAACACATCAGGCGCCACGCTCTTGCGCGCGTCACCTTCGACGTAATAGAGCAGCAGATTGCCGGTGACGTAAACATCAAGGGCGCCGCTGAAGAACGACTCCAGCGCACTGATGACTGCGTGCATCAACTTGCGGTGCTTGTCCGACTCGGCCATGGGTTGACCATCCGTTTCAGGATAGAAGACGAGGGGGCGGGAAATCGCTGCAACGGCCATCAGTGGTCACCACCTTCAAGCATTTCAGTCGGCAGCGCCGGACGAGTCAGCGGTTGCTTCCTGGCCGTAGGCCATCGCGGTCACGGCCATCGTGAGCATGAGCGAGATTAGCGTGCGTCGCATCGTGGTTTCCTTAGAGTTCCTCGTCCGCGCAGTTGTTTCACCTCGGCGGTCACCGAGCCTTAGCTTGCCTGATTCGGCCAAGCCGGTCAAGGGACGTTGTTGCAGCTTTGCGGGATTCGATGAGCGTAAAGCCGGCGCGTCGGCCGAAATGGGTTCGAAACAATGAAGCCTCCAGAATTGGGATGAGGTGGTCTTGAATATGACAGCGGCCCGGCGGCGACAGGGGTGGGCGCAATGGTTATTCTGACGGGAGCCTCGCAAGGAGAATCCATGCCTATCCCGATCGGTTTGCAACTTTACTCGGTGCGCCAGGAGTGCGCTGCCGACTTGCCGCGCGTGCTGGAGGCGGTGGCGGAAATGGGCTATGCCGGCGTTGAGTTTGCCGGCTACCACGGCTTCAGTGCCGCTGCGCTGCGCAAGCTGGTCGACGACCAGAGCTTGCGCTGCTGTGGCACACACACCGGCCTCGACACCCTGCTCGGCGACGCCCTGCCGGCGACCATCGAATTCAACCTGACACTCGGCAACCCCTATCTCATCGTGCCCGGGCTGGCCGAAGAGCATCGCGCCTCCCGCGGCGCGTGGTTGCGCACTGCGGAGCGCTTCAACGAAATTGCCGCCGCACTCGCCCCGCATGGCCTGCGCACCGGTTACCACAATCACTGGATCGAGTTTACGCCGCTGGAGGACGAGTTGCCCTGGGACACTTTCTTTGGCAACACGCGGCCGGAAGTCATCATGCAGCTCGACACCGGCAACGCACTGCGCGGCGGTGCCGCCAGCGAGCCGATTCTCTCGCGCTATCCGGGCCGTGCATGCACCGTGCACTTGAAAGAACACAGTGCCACCGACGACCGCGCCCTGATTGGCGAGGGGGAGGTCAACTGGCCGGAGGTCTTCGAACTTTGCGAAGCCGTGGGCGGCACCGAGTGGTACATCGTCGAGCAGGAGTCGTACGCCTACCCGCCACTGGAGTGCGTAAAACGCTGCCTGAAAAATCTTCGCAATATGGGGAAGTGAAGAGGACACGCGAACGCCCAGGCGAAACTGGTTGACCGCGTGGAGCAATGCAATGCCTCCCGCGCCGCGTGGGGCGGCGGCGAACTCAATCCAATATCAAGGAGTCGTACATGTCCGGAAATCTCATCGCAATGATCGTGGGTGCGGTCTTTATCATCCTGGGGTTGTTCCTCACCAATGCCTGGAGCGAAAACTTCCTGGTGGTGCTGAAAGGCTGTCTCGGCCCGGCGATGGCGTTTGTAGGCTTGTTGGCGATCGTCATCGGATACAGTGAACACAAGGCCACGCGGGAATTCGAGGCCGCCACTGCACCTTCGCCACCGACCGTGTCGGAGCCGGTGGAGGCGCCGACCGATGAGGCTGCGGCGTAAGCCACGCGTGCCATACTGACTGGCGTCCCGCGTTGGACAAACCCAGTCTCAGGAGATTCCAATGGCTTCGATTACATTCAAAGGCGTCACTACGCTAAACCTGATCGGCAACGAGGTGGCGGTGGGCGCGCCGGCTCCAGATTTCACGCTGCGCAAAGGCCTGGCACCGGACAGCGCCTACACGCTGGACACCGACGCCGGCAAAGTCCGCCTGCTCAGCGTAGTGCCGTCGCTCGACACCCCCGTATGCGACACCCAGACGCGCACGTTCAATCAACGCGCCGCCGAATTGGGCAACGTGGTCATCGTCACCGTGTCGTTAGACTTGCCCACCGCGCAAGGGCGCTGGTGCGGCGCGGCGGGCGTCGACAAGGTCATCACCGCCTCGGACTACTTCGACCATTCGTTCGGCCAGGCCTACGGCGTGCGCATTGAAGCGCTCGGCGTGCTGGCGCGCGCATTGTTCGTTATCGACGGCAACGGCACGCTGACCTACAAGCAAATCGTGCCCGAGCTGACCAACGAACCCAACTACGACGAGGCCATCACGGCGGCGAAAGCAGCGATCGCGTAAATTGCTACGGCTGGAGCAACCGGTCGGGCTGCGCGGAATCGTCGGTCAAGACCTTCACCGAGCGCAGGTTGAGTTCTTTGGTTAACAGGTCCATGGCATTATCCACGTAGTTGCGCACCGTCACCTTGCGATTTTCGACGAGCGCTTTGGCCCGACTCACAATCGTGGAGGCGCTGACCTCGGTCTTGCTCTTCGTGCAGATGACGATGATATTGCGCTTCTCGGCCAGGCCGGGATAGCGCTTGAAATCGACCGGGAAGATATACACCGTCGGGAACACGGCGTTCATCGTCTTGATGATCGACCGCGTAAGTTGCGTCGAGTTGTCGAGCTGGCCGATCAGGTTGAACGCCAGGACGCCGTCATCGGCGAGCCGCTTGTTCGCCAGCTCGAAGAACTCCTGCGTGCACAACGTGAACGGCAAGGTCGGCCCGTATTTGCCGCCGTGGTAGGCGTCCATGAAGATGGTGTCGTACTTTTCTTCGCTGCGCCGCAGGTACTGTCGGCCGTCGCCGAGATGAATCTTCAGGCGGTCGTCTTCCTTGACGTTGAAGTACTTCTTCGCCACCTGTTCGACCACCGGGTCGAGTTCGGCCACGTCGATCTTCAAGTCTTTGTGGTCGCGGTGGAGACGCATCGGAATCGTCCCGCCGCCCAGGCCCAGCACCAGCGCGCGCTTCGGGTCGGACTTAAAAATCCACGACAGGTGCATGTAATCGGTGTAAAGCCAGATGGCGGCGTCGAGATCGCTCAGGTCCACAGCCGACTGGTCGGAGTTGTCGAAGCGCAGCATCCGCAACAAGCGCCCGCCGATTTCCGACTCGTGCACCTCGATTTGATGGTAGGTCGAATCCCGCTTGTAAATGACCTTGGCCTCGGCGAGGCCCACTGCCACCAGCATGGTCAACAGCGCCAGCGCAGCGGCGCCGGGCGGCGTGCGGCGCACCGCACTCCAGATGATTGGCAATAATCCGGTCAACATGCTCATTCCTCCGACGATTCGCAGGGCATTGGTCTGCCCGGCCCACTGGATTAGATAGAACGTGGTGAACAGCGTTCCGAAAATACTACCCACCGTGGAAATGGCGTAGATTTTCCCCGCGATACGTCCCAATACTTCGGGTCTGGGCGCGGTTACCCGGATGACGAACGGCGCGGTCATCCCGAACACGACCGAGGCCGGCGCGAACAGGATCAACGCGCCGACCAGCGGCCCCCAAGTTCCGGTTCGCTCGGGGTTGGACAGCGACGAGTCGCCGATGCGCTTCGCCACTTCCGGCGCAAACACGATGCTCAGCCCCGCCAGCACAATCAACCCGCCGAGCAACGAAGGCCGCGGCCAACGGTCCGCCAGCGTTCCTCCGGTGTAGTAGCCGACACTGAGCGCCGTCATCACTGCGGCGATGAGGCTGCCGTTGATGATATCGAGGCTGCCGAACGTCACCGCCATCACACGAAAGCCCAGCATCTCGAACGCCATCACCGCCGCGCCCGTCAGAAACGCCACCACCAGAAGCATAGGCGATACAGCTTGCGGCAGCGGGGAGGGGAAGGGAATGGCGGGGGCGAACTGTTGGGTGTCAGCGAGAAGCTCTCATGGAAGAGATTGTCGAGATTTACATCAGCGAAAGCGTGGCCGATAAACTTTGGTTGAAACACGCCGTCGCCGAGGAGAAGTCTGCGAAGCCTTCGAGAATCCCAATGATCCGGTCAAACTGCATCACAGTGCTGTTGTGCCCGGCTCGTACCTCGCCTATGGCCGAACACTCGCGGGGCGGTATTTGCTCGTGGCGCTGTGGCCCAAAGGCGAAGGCAGAATCAACATTGCCACCGCACGCGACATGACGGACGCAGAGCGCGCTCTGTACAAACGGAAGTGATCATCATGCCAACCTTGCCGAAGTTCAAAACCGAAGAGGAGTTCGCTGCGTTCGTGGATACCAACGACACTGCGTCCTACTGGAGTGAACTGAATCCGGTGGAGGCCGGAAGATTTCGCGTGAAGCGTCGGCGGCAGACCGCGGTGCGAGTGTCCGTCACCCCGACCACACTGAAGAAGCTCAAGGCGTTGGCGGCGAAGCGTAACGTACCGCTCGCTGCGCTGCTGCAAGAGTGCTTGACCGAACGCGCGAAACAGGAGCGACCTGTTGCGACGAGCTAAGAAATCCGAGCCGCGACACTGATGGAGCGCGGGACATAGTACGCAACACGAAGCCCCCATGCCCACCTTCCAAACCATCGGTAAACGTCTCCCCCGTGTGGATGCGCTCGACAAAGTCACCGGCGCGGCGCAGTACGCCGCCGACGTGAATCTGCCCGGTCAATTGTGGGGCGCGTTCGTGCGCAGCCCGCATTCGCATGCGCGCATCAAGCGCATCGACACCGCGAATGCCGAGACGTTGTCGGGCGTCAAGTGCGTCATCACCGGTGCGTCGCTGAGCAAGGACGTGGCGCTCAGTACCGACGACACGGTGCACGGCATGAAGGTGGTGCAGGGGCTCTTCGCGACCGACGAAGTCGTGTACCAGGGCGAGAAGATCGCGGTCGTGGTCGCCGAAGACTGGAACACTGCGCGCGACGGCGCCGAACTGGTCGAGGTCGAGTACGAAGTACTGCCCGCGTTGTTCGAGGTGATGGAGGCCATCAAGCCCGAATCGCCGAAGGCACGCGCCGACGCGAAGACCATCACGCTCGCCGATGGTTCCGTGCTCAACAACCTCGCCGGCGAGGCGAAGGGCGGCCACGGCGAGGTCGAGGCCGGCTTCGCGCAGGCCGACCGCGTCTTCGAAGACTGGTACACCATCCCGCGCGTGCATCAGCTCTACCTGGAGCCGCACGCGGTGCTGGCGAAGGTCGACCCCAGCGGCAAGGTCATAGTGTGGACCAGCACGCAGAGCATCTTCGCCATCCGCTCGGGAATCGCGGCGTCGCTCGGCATTCCGCTCAGCAAGATCAACGTCATCGGCACCACCATCGGAGGCGGCTTCGGCGCCAAGTTCGGCATGATCATCCACCCCTACGCCGTGCTGGCCGCGCAGCGGACGGGACGGCCGGTGAAGCTCGTTTTCTCGCGCGAAGAAGAGTTTCTCGACGGCCGCCCCGCGCCCGGACTCGTGATGTGGGTCAAGACCGGCGTCAAGAACGATGGAACGATCACGGCGCGCCAGGCCATTGGTTACTGGGACACTGGCTGCACGCCCGGCGCCAGCATGTGGGCGACCAGCCGCATCATGGGCGTCTACAAGATTCCGAACATCAAATGGGAGGCGTTCAGTGTTTACACCAACAAGCCCGGCCCGGCCGCTTATCGCGCCCCCGGTGCGCCGCAAGCCTCGTTCGCGTCGGAAGCGCAACTCGACAAGATCGCACGCACGCTCGGCCTCGATCCCGTCGAGCTGCGGCTGAAGAACATGTGTGAAGACGGCGACGGCCGCCGACCGGACGAGAAGCTCGAACGCGTCGCGTTCAAGGAAACGTTGAAAGCGGTCGCGGAGCGAGCGGGATGGTGGGAGCGCAATAGAAAGCAGGAGGCAGCGGCAGGAGGCAGCGACCAGTCACGACCACTCACCACTCACCACTCACCACTCACCAAACGCGGTTGGGGCGTCGCCATCGGCGAATGGCAGAACGGCGCGGGCCCCGGCAGCGCGATCATCAGCATTAGCGAAGACGGAACCGCGCACGTGACCTACGGCATGGTGGATATCACCGGTGTTGACACCGCGATGGCGCAGATTGCCGCCGAGGCGATCGGCCTGCCGTTCGCCGACGTGCAAATCATCCGAACCGACACCGACACTTCGCCCTACGCCACCGGCAGCGGCGGAAGCGTCGTCACGTTTTCGATGGGCAACGCCGTCAAGCGCGCGGCAGAGAAGGTGCACGCGCGCCTGTTCGAGATCGCCGCGCATCATCTCGAATGCTCGGTGGGCGAAATCGAAATGCGCGACCGACGTCTGTTCAAAATCTCAAATGACGATGAGTCAATCACCGTTGCCGAGTGCGCGCAGCAATCGCTCCGCACCACCGGCGGGCCGATTCTCGAAACCGGCACGTTTGCCAACGAGCCCAGCCACCCGGTCATCGCCGCGCAAATCTTCGAAGTCGAAGTCGATCCCGAAACCGGCCGCTACTGGGTGACGAAAGCGGTCAACTCGCTCGACTGCGGCCGCGCCATCAACCCCATGGCCGTCGAAGGGCAGATGGAAGGCGGCCTGGTGCAAGGGCTCGCCTGGGGATGGATGGAGCAGATGGAGTACGGCGACCGCGGCAACCTGAACGCGTCGCTGCTCGACTACCGCCTGCCGACCACGCTCGACCTCCCGCTCATCAGCTCCGTAATCATCGAAAGGGAATCGCGCAACGGCCCCTACGGCGTCAAAGGCGTCGGCGAACCACCCATCGCCCCCGGCCCCGCCGCGCTCTACTCCGCACTCGCCGACGCGGTCGGTGTGGAAATCCACGACCTGCCGATTACGCCGGAGAAGGTGTGGCGGGCGATGCGAGCCGGCGCGTAGGATCATGCCACTCGACTTTCCAACCCAAACGGGCTCCCGGTTGCCCGGGAGCCCGTTGGTGAAACTGAAACGCAGAAGCCGAATTACTTCGCCTTCTTCTCGTCCTTCATTTCCTTGTCACCCTTCTTGGGGGGGTCTTTCTTTGCGGCCTTGTCGCCCGAACACATCTTGCAGGGCTCGAGCTTCATCTTCTCGGCCTCGGCCTTCGACATGCTCTTGATTTCTTTGCTGTTCTTCAGGGTTGAGCAGTCTTTCTTGGCGTGGCACTTCTTGCCGTTGGGCGTGCAGTAGACCTCGCCCTCGACGGGCGCGTCCTTCTTGCCCGCGTCCTTGGCGCCGGCGTCCTTCTTGCCGGAGTCCTTGGCGGCGGCCGGCTTCTTCTCTTCCTTCTTCGCGTCGCCGGCCAGCGCCGCCAACGCAAAGATGGCCGTCAGCGCGAGCGATAGCAGCATCGTGAACTTTTTCATTGCGTTCACCTCCTTCACCGTCCAAATCTGGTTGCACATTGTATAACACAATTTCGACAGGATTACAAGTCTCCTCCCCGCGCTCCAAGAATTCGCGAGGGATACTTTCCCCCGGTCTGTCTCAAGCATGACTGCCATCATGCCCGTGAGGGAGAATACCATGCGCCCTTCGCCCGTCTGCCTGTTCGGACTGATCGCCGTCGGGTTGTTGACCGTGACTCGGGCCGACCAGGCCAAACCGGT
>Ga0247727_10004724_pt1 | contig 28585 bp, 25 predicted proteins | sample WisWelCaveWW1625_FD_202498 | JGI IMG/M metagenome (GOLD analysis project Ga0247727, IMG submission 202498) | Biofilm microbial communities from Wishing Well Cave, Virginia, United States - WW16-25 | ecosystem: Environmental > Aquatic > Deep subsurface > Groundwater > Cave microbial mat | place...
GCCGCGACCGCCTGCGGTAGGCTTCCTCCCGTGACCGCAGGCCCCGTCCGGCCGTCGGCTCTCCTCGGTGCGGCCCTCCTGGCCGCCGCCTGCGGGAGCCCCCCGGGTGGGGAGGAGGCGACCATGACCCCGAGGCCTTCCGCCGTCGCCGTGGGCGCCCCGACCCGGGCGCCGGCCGCCGCCGAGGTCCGCACCGCCACCTTCGCGCTCGGCTGATTCTGGGGGCCCGACTCCCGGTTCGGGAGCCTCCCCGGCGTCCTCCGCACGAGGGTCGGCTACGCGGGCGGTGGGAAGGAGAACCCCACCTACCGCGACCTCGGCGACCACACCGAGTCCTTCCAGGTGGACTTCGACCCGGCGCGCATCCCCTACGGACGGCTCCTCGACGAGTTCTGGTCGGCCCACGACCCCTCGGCCGGAGAATCCTGCAGCCAGTACAGGCCCATCCTCTTCGTCCAGGACGACGAGCAGGAGCGGCTCGCCCGGGAGAGCCGGGGGCGGGTCGAGGAGCGCCTCGGGACAGCGGTCGTCACCGAGATCCGCCGCCTCGACCGCTTCTGGAACGCCGAGGACTACCACCAGAAGCACGCCCTCCGGGGAGCCCGCGGGGTCATCGCCTCGCTGCGGGCGCTCTACCCCGACGAGGCCTCGTTCCGGGAATCCACGGCCGCGGCCAAGGTGAACGCCCACCTCGCGGGGGACCTGTCCCTCGAGGACCTCCGCCGGGAGCTTGCGGCGCTGGGGCTCCGGGTCGAGGGGGGGCCGCGGCTCACGGGGATCGCCCGGGCGGAGCCCTCCCCCGCCGCCTCCACCCGGTAGGAGGCCCCGGGAATCGGCGGGGTCGTCCGAAATCAACTCTGGACTCCCCTTCTCGGCGGGTGGTAGGTTGCAGGGGGAAGGAGGCGCATGGACGAGTTCCGGCGGGCCATGCCGCGGGAGCGGGGATGGATCGTGTACGCGGTCCTGCTCCCCTTCTGGGCCGCCGTCGTCGCCCTGGACTCGGTCCCCGCGGCCTTCGCCTGCTTCCTCGCCGCCCGGGCGGCCTACGTCCTCTTCGTCGGGGTCTCGCTGCGCGCCCAGGCCTCGGGGGGCTGGTACACGCGCCGCTGGGGCGCCGAGGAGGGGTTCCGCCGCTTCCGCACCGCCTCCATGGCCCTCATGGTCAACGACGTGGCCGCCATCGGGACCGTATGCTGGGCCGGGCGGGGGACACTCCAGGGCCCGACCGACCCCTGGGTCACCGTGGCCTTCGGGGCCCTGCTCTTCGCGGGCGGCGTCGCCATCCGGGCCTGGGCGACCGCCTCGCTCCCCGAGGGCTCCTTCTTCTGGAAGGGCTGCTTCCTCCCCAACGGGTGCACCCGCTTCGTCACCACGGGGCCCTACCGGTGGTTCGCGAACCCGATGTACACCCTGGGGTACCTCCACGCCTACGGGGCGGCGCTGCTGTTCCGGTCGCTCCCCGGCCTCGCCGCCGCCGCCGTCGCCCAGGCCCTCATCCTCCTCATGAACCGCTGGGCCGAGCGCCCCCACACCGAGCGGCTGCGCCTCGCCTCCTCGGGCAGGTCCGCGGCCCGCCGGGCGGCGTAGAGGCGGGGCTTGCCCCGCCCGGTTACGATGGGGGCCATGCCCCGCCTCCCCGCCGCCGCCCTCTCCCTCCTCCTCCTCGCCTCCGCCGCCCCCGGCGGCGACGAGGCCTTCAGGCTGCTCCAGGACGGGTTCCCGGAGCGGGTCGCGCAGCGGGGCGAGCCCGCGGACCGCGCGAACTGGATCCTGCGGGTGGCCGGGTTCGACAGCGCCGACGGGGCCCGGCTCCTGATGGTGGGGCTCGGCGCGCTCGGGGATCGCATCGCCGAGGACCTGGCCGCCTACGAGAAGACCCGCAAGGAGTACGAGCCGCTCAACGTCCCCCTGGACGTGAAGAAGGACAACTACAAGACCCGCACGGAGCTCCAGAACAGGCTCATGCAGATGGACGCGTGGCTGCGGGACGACACGCGGGTGCTGGAGACCTTCCGGGACGGGATTCGCAAGTTCAACGACGCGAAGTCCCTCTCGACGCTCGCCGCGGAGGCCAGGAAGCTGAAGGCGGAGAGGGTCCGGGAGACCGCGGCCGAGGGGCTCGCCGGGAACCCCGGCGGGCTCGAGGCCGCCATCCGGCTCGGCCAGGAGAAGGACCCCGTCGTCCAGGCCGCGGTCCTGCGGGGGATGAAGGGGCGGAAGGAGGAGCCGGTCTTCGCCTTCGCGCTGGAGAGCCTGAAGTCGGAGTCCTGGCCCGTGAGGCTGGAGGCCGTGGGCGCGCTCGAGGGCCTGAGCCAGGCGCGGGTCCTGATGCCCCTTATCCAGGCGCTCGCCCGGGAGGAGGGGAGGCTCCGGGAGGACATCCGGGACGCGCTGCGCCGCCTCACGAGCCAGAACTTCGACGCCGAACCGGACGCCTGGAAGCGCTGGTACATCGACAACCACGAGACCTTCGAGGGGCCCAAGCCCGACGCCGCCCTCTTCGGCGCCTTCAAGGGCGGGAAGGGCCCCCCGGAGAAGAAGAGCGTCTACGGGATCGAGAGCCGGTCCCGGAGGATCATCTTCGTCATCGACACGAGCGGGTCCATGAAGGAGAGGATCACCAAGGCCGCGGGCACCCCGACGGGGCTCAGCGGCGACGAGCTGGAAGCCCTCGACGCGACGAAGATCGACATCGCCAAGAAGGAGCTCAAGCGCGCCATCCGGGCGCTGGAGAACGGGGCGCTCTTCAACATCGTCTCCTTCGGCTCGAGCATCGTGACCTGGAAGCCGACGATGGTCCGGAAGGACGACCGGAACGACATCGCGACCTTCAACGAGGCGCTGACCTTCGTGACCGACATGGAGGCCGCGGGCGGGACCTGGACCTACGGGGCGCTCCAGGAGGCCTTCCGCCTGGGGGGGATGGGGGTGACGGACCGCTCCTACGACCCCGCGGCGGACACCTTCTACCTCATCTCCGACGGCGCCCCGACCAACAACGACATGGACAAGCCCGAGGCCCAGGACCCGAAGATCATCCTCGACGCCGTGCGGGAGTGGAACCGCCTGGGGAAGGTCGTCATCCACGCCGTCGCCATCGACCCCCGGGCGGCGGGCGGCCGCTTCGTGGACTTCATGAAGAGGCTCGCCGCGCAGAACGACGGGCAGTACACCCAGCGGGAGTAGCCGCCATGGGCCCCGCGCACCTCCGGACGGCCGCGGCGGCGCTGGGCCTCCTCCTCGGAGCGGCGGCGGCCCCGGCCGGCGAGGCGGCCGTCCTGGAGCGCTTCCGGAAGGCCTTCGAGGGGGGTGCCCCCGCCGCCGAGAGGGCGGCCGCGGCGCGGGAGGCGAAGGGCCTCGACTCCCGGGCCGCCGCGGAGGCCGTCCTCGCGGCGCTCGGCCCCGTACTGGAGCGGGTCGAGGCCCTCGGGAAGAGGCGGACCGCGGTGCGGGAGGAGGTCCGGGCGCTCAAGGGGGACCGGGACGGGGAGACCGAGTTCCCCACGGACACCGTCCGGAGGATGCAGGCGCTCCACGCCGAGGAGGAGCGCCTGCGGCAGGAGGACGAGGCGGAGCGGGAGGTGGCGGGCCTGCTGCGGGACCTCCTGCCGGCCTTCCGGGACCTGCGGGCCGTGGACTTCCTCGCGCTCATGGCGGCGAAGGCCGGGGCCCCCGCCGCGGTCCGCGTCGCGGCGCTGGAGGCGCTGGGGGCCATCGGCGGGGACGCGGCGGGCCGCGCCGCGCGCGCGACCCTCCGCGACCGCGACCCGTCGGTCCGCGAGGCGGCCGTCGGGGCGCTCGCCCGGATCCGGCCGAGGGAGGAGGAGACCCTCCGCACGCTCGCGGCGTCGCTCGCCGACGAGCGGTGGACGGTCCGGCTGGCCGCGTCGCGGAGGCTCGCCGACATCGCCTCGCCCGGGGCGGTGGACCTCCTCGTGGGGCGCCTCCCGGCCGAGGAGGGGCGGCTGCGGCAGGACCTCGCGGACCTCCTGCGCGGGCTCACGGGCCAGAACTTCGGGCCGGAGCCGGAGGGGTGGGCCCACTGGTGGGGGGAGAACCGGGCCGCCGTCGTCTCGGGGGCGCTCGTCCTGACGCCGGGCGCCGCGCCCCCCCCGCCCGCGGAGGGGCCGGGCGGGGAGTCCGTCTCCTACTACGGGATCACCACCCGCTCGAAGCGGATCCTCTACGTGATCGACGTCTCCGGCTCCATGGAGAGGCCCGCGGGGCCGGCCTCGAAGGCCTCCAAGGTGGAGGAGGCGAAGAAGGAACTCCTCCGCTCCATCCGGTCGCTGGACGCGGGCTCGGCCTTCACGGTCTACGCCTTCCACGACACGGTCTCGAAGTGGAAGCCCGGGCTCGTGAAGGCCACCGCGGCGGCGAAGGACGAGGTCCGGGCGTGGGTCGGGTCGCTCGGCGCCGCGTCCTGGACGAACACCTACGCGGCGATGGAGGAGGCGATCCGCGCCTCGGCGGCGGACCCGCGGAACAACATGGGGGAGGACTACGCCGCGGTCGCCGACACCATCTTCCTCCTCACGGACGGCGCCCCGACGACCCCCGGCGGGGGGCTGCGGGACGCGAAGGGGAACCCGGAGTGGCAGCGGGTCCTCGGGGCGGTGCGCGACTGGAACAGGGAGAAGCGCGTCGTGATCCACGCCGTCGGCGTGGGCCCGGAGATCAACGGGGAGTTCCTGTCCGCCCTCGCCCGCGAGAACGGGGGCGAGTTCCGGACGGTCCGATAGGAGAGGCCATGGCAACGGTGAGGACGGAGACGGCGGACCGGATCGCGGTCGTGACCGTGGACCGGCCGGAGAAGCTGAACGCGCTGAACGCGGGGGTGCTGGACGAGCTGGAGACGGCCTTCCGTGGCATCCGGGACGACCGGGAGGCGTGGGCCGCCGTGCTGACGGGGGCGGGGCCGAAGGCGTTCATCGCCGGGGCGGACATCGCGGAACTCGCGGTGATGGACCGGGCCTCGGCGGAGGTGGTCTCCGCCCGGGGCCAGTGGGTCATGGGGGTCATCGAGGAGTGCGGGAAGCCCGTGGTGGCCGCGGTGAACGGCTACGCCTTCGGCGGGGGGCTGGAGCTGGCGCTCGCCTGCCACCTCCGCGTCTTCGCGAAGACCGCGAAGGTCGGGCTCCCCGAGGTCGGCCTCGGGCTCATCCCGGGCTACGGGGGCACGCAGCGGCTTCCCCGCATCGTCGGCCGCGGCCGGGCGCTCGAGATGATCCTCACGGGGGATCCCGTCGACGCCGAGACCGCCCACCGCTGGGGGCTCGCGAACCGCCTCGCCGAGCCGGGGGCCGTCGTGGAGGACGCGCGAAAGCTCGCGGCCACGATCCTCGGGAAGGGCCCCGTCGCCGTCCGCCTCGCGCTGGAGGCAGTCCTCCGTGGCGAGGCCGCCGGGGCCGCGGAGGGCATGAAGACCGAGCAGGCCCTCTTCGGGCTGGCCGCCTCCACGGAGGACATGAAGGAGGGCACCGCCGCCTTCCTCGAGAAGCGCCGGCCCTCGTTCCGCGGGCGGTGACTCCCCGCCACTCCTTTCTGCCCCGCCCCCTGGGGGGGGCCCTAGAATACGCCCCTCGGGGGAAGGCTACGGGCGGAGGTCCCTCCCCGCGTACCCAGGACGGGAGCGCCGATGCACGACATCGCCGTGATCGCGGGGGACGGGATCGGGCCCGAGGTGGTGCGCGAGGGGCTGAAGGTCCTCCGGGCCGCCTCGGAGACCTACGGGTTCCGCTACCGGGCCGAAGCGATGCCCTACGGGTGCGAGCACTATCTCAAGACCGGGGAGACCTTCCCTGACTCCGCCCTCCGCGCGGTGCACGACTTCGACGCGGTCTTCCTCGGGGCCATCGGAGACCCGCGGGTGGAGACGGGCCTGCTGGAGCGGGCCATCATCGCGGGGATGCGGTTCGGGCTGGACCTCTACGTCAACCTCCGGCCCGTGCGGCTCTACGACGCGCGGTTCACCCCGCTCAAGGACAAGGGCCCCGAGCACCTCGACTTCATCGTCGTCCGGGAGAACACCGAGGACGCCTACACCGGCCTCGGCGGGATCCTGAAGAAGGGCACCCCGAACGAGGTCGCGGTGCAGGAGATGATCTACACCCGCGCCGGCTGCGAGCGGGTCGTCCGGTACGCCTACGACCTCTGCCGGAAGCGGGCGAAGCACAAGCGCCTCACCCTCGTGGACAAGGCCAACGCCATACGCGCCCAGGACATCTGGACCCGGACCTTCGCCGAGGTCGGCCTCGAGTACGACGACATCCAGCAGGACCACGCCTACGTGGACGCGGCCTGCATGTGGATGGTGAAGAACCCCGAGTGGTTCGACGTGGTCGTGACGACGAACCTCTTCGGCGACATCATCACGGACCTCGGCGCCCAGCTCGTGGGCGGCATGGGCATCGCCGCGAGCGGGAACATCCACCCCGGGAAAGTCTCCATGTTCGAGCCCATCCACGGCTCGGCCCCGAAGTACGCGGGGAAGAACTCGGCGAACCCGCTGGCGGCCATCTGCGCCGTGGGGATGATGCTCGACCACCTGGGCGAGGCGGCGGCCGCGCGGGGGGTGGAGGAGGCGGTCCGCACGCTCCTCACCTCGGGGAAGGTGACCTCGCTCAGGGCCGGGGCGCTCCCGACGGACGCGCTCGGGGACATGGCGGCGGCGGAGGTCCTCGCCGGCGCGGCGAAGCCGGCGCGGAAGGCCCCGCGGGGGAAGGCCGCGGCGCGGTAGCGGCGCGCGGGCGGAGGAGCGGACTTGATCCCGATCCCCGTCGGCGACGAGAACCCGACCGCCCGGCGCCCGGTGGTCAACGTCGCGCTCATCGCCGCCAACGGGCTGGTCTTCCTCTGGTTCAACCTCGTCCGCGGGGAGGGCCTCGGCCTCACCCGGGCCGACGCCATGTCCTGGGGCCTCCTCCCGGGGGACCCGGAGCCGCTGCGCTTCCTCACCTCCCTCTTCCTCCACCAGGGGCCCTGGCACCTGCTGGGGAACATGTGGTTCCTCCACATCTTCGGCGACAACGTGGAGGACAAGCTGGGGCGGGGGACGTACCTGCTGCTCTACCTCGGCTGGGGGGTGCTCGCCTCCCTGGCGTTCCTCGTCCTGGGCCGGCCCGTGGGCGCGGCGGCGGGGATCCCGGCGGAGCAGGTCGAGGAGATGTGGCGCAGCGTGCCGCTCGTCGGGGCGTCGGGGGCCATCTCCGGGGTCATGGGGGCCTACCTCGTGTTCTTCCCGCGGGCCCGGATCCGGATGGTCGTCTGGCTGCTGCTCTTCATCCTCCCCTTCACCCTCCCCGCCCTGCTCGTCATCGGCTACTTCCTCCTCCAGGACCTCCTCCTCGGGGTCGTGGCGCGGGAGAACCCCGTGGGGGGCATCGCCTACGCGGCCCACACGGGGGGCATGATCGCTGGGATCATCGCGGCCCTCCTCCTGAAGCCCTTCCTGCGCGCGCGCGCGGCCTCGGCCTGGGACAGGGACACCGGGTTCGCTCCCGGGGGCGGCCGAGGGGGGGCGCCGGAGAGGCCCTCGCCCTTGGAGCGGCCCCGGGCGGTCCCCTCGGGCGACCTCCGGGACCAGGTCGCCGGGGCCGCGCTCGACGGGCGCATGGACCTGGCGCTCGACCTCTACGCCCGCTGGGTCGCGGAGCCCCGTCTGGAGGCGCTCCCTCCTGCGGTGGAGATCGAGATCGCCCACGAGATCCTCCGCCGGGGCCGCGTGGTGGAGGCCCTGGAGGCCTACCGGCGGTTCCTCGGGAGCCACCCCCGCTCGCCGGAGGCGCCGGAGGCCAAATTCCGCATCGGGCTCATCTTCGCCCGGGCCGAGGGGGACCCGGAGCGGGCCCGCCCCTGGCTCCAGGAGGCCTCCCTCGAGCATCCGGACCCGGAGACCGCCTCCTTCGCCAGGAGGGAACTGGAAACGCTCGACCGAGGGTAGGACGCGGCTACCGCCGGGGCGCCGTCACATCGACCTCCCTCTGCTCCCCCTCGGCGAGCACCACCTCTGGCCCGGCCGTGCCCGTCAGGAAGCGGGCGTGGCGGGCCCCTCCGGCAGGGGCGGCCGCGGAGACCCGCCAGGTCCCCGAGGGGACGCCGGGGAACTCGAACCGGCCGTCGGGCCCGGGCGCCGCCTCGCGGTCGAGGGAGCCGCGGCCGAAGACGTCCTCGCGGCTCAGGCGAACGACGCTCCCGGCCGGGAGTGGACCCCCGCCGGTCCGGACCGCACCCCGCACCGCGCCCAGGGCGGGCCGGAGCCGGATCTCGCCCAGGTCGGCCGTCTCCCCGGGCCCCGCGGACCAGGGGACCACGGCCTGCTCGAAGCGCGGGTGGGCCAGGCGTATGGACCCCCTCCCGGGGGGGAGCGCCCGGATCGCGAGCCGGCCCTCCGCGTCGACGGCGTCCCGCTCCGGGAAGGCGGAATCTCCGACGAGGACGAGGATCCCCGCCGGCGCCGCCTCCCCGTAGAGAACGACCCGGCCCCGGAGGAGGGCGGCGGGGAGGAGGCGGACCGTGCCGAGGTCCGTGGTCCTCCCCGGCTCGACGGCGCACTCCACGGTGGCGGACTCGGCGCCGCGGGAGAGGACGAGGCGGTAGCGGCCCCCCTGATCCTGCCCCGGCCGGAAGACGCCCTCCTGGTCGGCGCCCGCCACGCAGAGCCCGGTGGGACGCCCGGCCCCCTCCCGCGCGGTCTCGAGGGTCACCCCGGGCACCGCATTCCCTGCGGAATCGACGCACCGGAAGACGAAGCGGCCCGGGGCGCCGGGGTCCCTCCGCAGGACGAACTCCAGCCCGGCGCGGGGCGGCACCACGCCCTCCTCCCTCCCCTCCAGGTACAGCCGTTCGGGGTCGCGGGCCGATACCCGCAGGGGCTCCGCCGCGAGGCCGGGGACCTCGAAGGTCCCGTCGTCGCGGGTCAGGGAACGGCGGGCGCGGCCGTCGGGGTCGCGGGCGGACACCTCGACGCCCTCCAGCGGCCGCCCGTCCTCCGAGAGGACCCTCCCCGCGACGGCCGAGCCGGCGTCGAGGACGATGTCGAGGGGAACCTCCCCGCCTCCCCCGGCGGGCGGGTCGTAGCGCCGCGGCCCGGAGGAGGATCCCTGCAGGGACGCCTCCGCCTCCCCCGGCACGGCGGGCAGGCCCGCGAAGGCGTACCGGCCCTCCTCGTCGGCGTTCACCTCCATCCCCCCGAGCGGCTTCGCGAGGCCGGGGTAGAGGAGGAGGACCCGGACCCGGGCGCCGGCGCGGGCCGCCCCCCCGGGGCTCCGCACCCGGCCCGAGAGGCGGATCGGCGGGAGGAGGGTGAGCCGCACCTCGCCGCTCCCCGGCCGGACGCCGCCCGTCACCCCCGGGGCGAACCCCGGGGCGCGGGCGCCGAGGAGGAAGACCGCCCCGGGATCGAGGCCGCCCAGGAGGAAACTTCCGTCCGCCCCGGACGCTGCGCGGAAGGGTGCGGGCGCCCCCTCGCAGGAGGCCGCGACCTCGGCGCCCGCGATGGGGGACCCGGCGCCGTCCACGACGACCCCGCGGATGGCGGTGCCCGCCGCGGACGCGGGATCCCCGGGAGCGGCCTTCCCTCCCGCCGCCCGGGTCCCGGGGGAAGGTCCGGATCCGGGCCCATCGGTCTCCGGGGCCGCCCCGCCGCCTCCGCCCGTCCCCCCCGCGCCCCGGAGGACCAGGAACGCCGCCGCCCCCGCCAGGACGCAGGCGACGCCCGCGGCACGCCCCGCCGTCGAGCCCCTCATGTCCCCTCCCTTCCCCTGCCGTCCCCCGGAGGTCGCGGGGCGCGGCCCCATCCGCGCCCCGGCTCCTGGGGCGACTCCCCGGCTACTTCTGCTCCAGCACGAGGTCGAAGGTCCCGATGGCGCCGCACTTCGACCGGCCGTCGATCTTGATCTCGTGGCCCACCCGGGCCTTCGCCTGGGAGACGTTGTCCACGTCGTCCGCGTAGGCGTGCAGGGAGGCCTTGTTCTGCACGTGGACCTCGGTCCGGCTCTTCTGGTATGCCTTCGTGTCCGAGGTGCCGCCCGTCGCCTCCTGGTAGACGAGGCCGCCGGAGGACGAGTGCCTGAAGGTGATTCCCTCGTGTCCGATCTCCGTCTCGTCCCCGTGGGACGCGTTCTGCACGGAGGCGGAGCCGTCGGTGCTGCAGTCGAGGTCCCCGCCCCAGACCGTGCCGGCGGTGGCCGAGGCGGAGCTGCCCGCGGAGACGCCCCCCCAGAGGGCCCGCACCTTGGCCTTCGCCTCGAGGCTGGAGAGGCCGATGAGGTCGAGGGTCGGGTTGCAGTTCGGGCACTCCTGTTCGAGCCGCACGTAGACCCGGTACTCCTTCATCCCGCCGTGGGAGGCCTCCGAGGTGACGAACCAGTCCGCGTACCAGGTGGACATGGCCCGGACGTAGCCGTTGCAGATGAACCCGTAGGCGTCGTTGCGGAAGAGGACGAGCGTCAGCAGGGTCTCCTCGTCCACGAGCTCCGGATCGCACGGTTCCTCCTCGACGACCCAGTGCGCCTGGCAGGTCGCGAGCGAGGTCTGCGGAGGGGGAAGGGGCGTGGGCCCCGTGACCGGTCCCGGGGCCGGGCCGGGGGAGGGGGAGGTGCCCGGGTCGAGGGGATCGGAGCCCGGCCCGTCGTCCCCGGTGCCCCCGGAGGGCCCGACGGGCCCCGTCCCGCCGGCGGTGCCGCCGGTGTCGGGGTCCCCGGCGGTCTCCCCGGTCCCCCCGGAGCCCGTGCCCGGGGAGGGCGTCCCGCCGGTCGGGCTGGACGGGTTCGGGGCCGGCCCCGGCGGGGGAGGCTCCTCGCTGCCGCCCGCGGCCCCCTCCTTCCAGGTCGCCTTCCCCTGCCACTCGCCCTTGGCCAGGTCGTCCATGTCGTCCGCGTGGGCCGCGGCCGCCGACGCCCCCGCGGCGATGGCCGCGAGCGCGGCAAGGATCGTGAGTCTCGCCACCGTGCGCATGATGCACCCCTCCTTCGGTGCGCCCGGGACGAGGCCCGGGCGCGGATTCCCGGGCGGGGCGCCGCGGCACTGCGCCGCGAGGTCGCCCGGGGGCGCGGTTCGGGGCCGGGGCGCCGCGCCAGGGAGAGAGACGCCGGGGTGTGTACAGTGCCGGGGAGGGGAGGGGGCTACCGCAGGGCGGCGCGCGCGGCCCGCAGCTCCGCGGCCAGCTCGTCGGGGGCCTGGTAGCGCTCGGCGGGGTCCTTCCGCAGGCACCGGTCCACGACGCGGTCCACCCCGGTCGGCACCCCGGAAACGACCGAGGAGAGGAGCGGCGCCGGCTCGGTCCGGATCTGCATCAGGAGCGTGATGGCGGACCGGCTGTCGAAGGGGGGCCTCCCGGCCGCGAGGTGGAAGATCGTGGCCCCGAGCGAGTAGATGTCGGCGCGCTGGTCGCTCCCCTTGCTGGAGACGATCTGCTCGGGGGGCATGTACACCATGGTCCCCAGGACCTGCCCCGTCTTCGTGAGGCCGCCGAGCTCGCCTTCCTTGAGGTTCTTCGCCAGGCCGAAGTCGGTGACCTTCACACGGTCCCCGGCCGTCAGGAGGATGTTCTCGGGCTTGATGTCCCGGTGGATGTAGCCCAGCTTGAAACCCGCGGCCAGCGCGTCGGCGGCCTGGATCCCGAAGGAGACCGCGCGGGCGATGGGGAACTTCTTCTCGCGCCGGAGCGCCTCGGCGAGGTTCTCCCCCCTCACGTACTCCATGACGACGTAGGCGACCTGCTCCTGCTCCCCGGTGTCGTGGACGGAGACGATGTTGGGGTGCTGGATGCGGCCGCCCGCGGTGGCCTCCCGCAGGAGGCGCTTCACCATCACCGGGTCGGCGTCGGAGAGCACGCGCAGGGTCTTCAGCGCCGCCCGCCGGCCCATGACCACGTGCAGGCCCCGGTACACGATCCCCATGCCTCCTGCGCCGAGGACCTTCTCGCAGAGGTGGTTGGCGAGGATGCGCCCGAGCTGGGGGTACTGCTCCCGGCAGGAGGAGCAGTAGTCCCGGGCCGGGAGCCCCGCGGCCTCGGCCTCCCAGGAGATCTTCTCGTCGCGCTCGGCGGGTTTCCCGCAGTTGGCGCACTGGCCCGGGACGACGGGCTCGTCAAGATCGTCCCCCGTGGCGTCCCCGGTGATGGGGGCGTCGTCGTCCACGGGGACGGCGGCGGCGGCCCGGGGGGCCTGGGACACCGTGGAGACGTCGATGGTGGCGTCGAGGATCGGCTGCTGCTCCTCCTCCGGGACGAGCTCCACCATCTGCTCCTCCTCCGGGGCGGAGAAGAGGAGCACGTGGCTCCCGACCTTGATCCGGTCCCCGTTCGCGAGGACGTAGGAGCGGACCTTCTCCCCGTTGACGAAGGTGCCCCAGGTCGAGCCCAGGTCCTCCACCCGGTAGGAGCCTTCCTCCCAGAAGATCCGGCAGTGGTGGCGGGAGAGCCCCTTGTCCTCGAGGCGGAGGTTCCCCTCGCGGCCGATCTCGATGACCTTGGAGGCGCGGAGGGGGAGCACCCGCCCCTTCTCCGCCCCCTCCTCGACCACGAGCTCCGCCTTGGCTTCGTCCACCGTACCGTGTCCCCCCGGGCCCGGCCCGCGACGCGGCGAGTCCCCCAGTATGCAGGGAGCCGCTCCCGGGAGCAAACGCCTCCGGCTACTGGTACTGTCCTACTTCGGTACTGTGCCTCAACGGAGACGGGCCTCGATCCAAGAAGGACCCTTCTGGAGAGGAGGGCCTCTTGAGGCTATCCTCCGTCCACCATGCCCCGGGAAACCGGCTTCCTCAAGTGGTTCCCTGCAATGCTCCACGGGACAGTTGACATGAAGTCCCGTTCCAACATCCTGGTTGGCGGCCTTGTGGCTTTGGCCAGCATCTCCGGGTTCATGGTGCTTCTGGCGTTTGCTGGAGTTCGGGATGGCCCCGTGGTCGTGGTAGCGGCTGTGGGTTGGTGTGTGGCTTTAGCAGCAACGGTGTTCCTGTTCGTATTCTGGGGCATCAAGAACCCAGAGTGGCTTTGCTCAGGAGCCGAGCGGATTGCCCATCACAGGATCGACGCTGCTCTCATGGGGACAAACCTGACCGGTCCCCAAGAGATGAAGGTCTTGGACGCGATGAACGCGCCGTTCACAGAGGCAACACAGCGCCCTGCATTGCCCTTCAAGCAGACCGAGAGCACGCTAGAGGAGGGCAAGGACGATGCGTAGGCGGTTCTTGGTGGCTATCTACTCCCCCGACGAGGCGGAGGGAGACAACTTCACGCTTGCGCTACAGCGGTCACCGTGGGCATGGTGGCACCATGTTCCAACGATGTGGGTCATTGTGGTAGAGGACGACAAGGTGACCTGTGCGCGGCTGATGGAATTCGCGAGAACCGCAATGCCTCAGTCCTCGCTCATCATCACAGAGATCCAAGATTGGGCCGCCTTTGTACCGATGCCGCCTGAGAGCCGACAATGGCTCATTAACTATCTTGGCGGCGTTCTGACCCAGAGCGAAGCGCGGCCAAGGTTGCCCGCACCGCCACGGAAGGGGTAGTGACCTTCATCGCATGAAGAACCGCGATGAACCGCACTCGGCCCTCCGAGCCTTCTTCGGCCCAAGCGTAGGCCCGCTTCGCGGTCGGGTGTCCATGTAGATCGAACACGGAGACATCCCGCTCCCACACCTTCTTGCCCCCGAAGGACTCTTTCACCTGGACGACGGCGACAAGGGTGGACTCGCATCCGTGGAGGTTGCGGATCGCGTCCTGGAGGGCGGACACCGGAACCGTTGGCATGGCGCCCTAGTCTGCCAGAGCGATCAGGTCCCGCACAGTCCAGAAGGAGGAGACGACCCCGGCCTTCATCGCGGGCGTCATGCGGATCGTGGAGTGGCGCCGGACGAGATTGTAGTAGGCGACATAGAGAGCCACGGCCGCCTTGAGGTTGTCCACCTTCTTGCTGAACCCGTTGGTCAACCGCGTGAACCGCCGGAGGCTCATGCGGATCGTGAGGTTCGACCGCTCCACAAGGGAGGTAGAGATCGTGTCCCACTCGGGCCCGCCCTCGCGGACCGTCTTGGTCACGGAGACGACTCGGGGAGGGCTGTACCTACCCGGGCTGATCTCCTCCGCTTCGTACGACTTTACGACCTGCCCGTAGTCAATCTCTCCGCCGAAGGCCCGCTCCACGGCCTCGATGTACGGAGCGTGAGCGTCCGTAGAGAGCTGGATCCGTCCCTGCACGCGGGCCGCGAGGTCCACCATGAACGCCTTGGCGTCCCGGGTGTCCCGCTTCCCGACGCGGTAGGAAGGGATCAACTTCGTGTCGGGGTCGAAGGCGATCCAAGTCCAGAAGTCGCCGTACCGAAGCCGACTCTCGCCCGCCTTCATGCGGCCCTGCTTCTTCCCGACGAAGCACCAAACCTCGTCGGCTTCGATCCGGTCCACCTTGAGACCCCGCATCGTCTCGTCGTGGAGGGACTGACAGGCCGCCCCGACCCGGACCATGAGCGAGAGGATCGTGTCCCGGTGGACCCCGATCATGCGCTCCGTGGCCCGGACCGAGGCCCCGTCCACCAGAGCCTTCACCACCGCTTCCTTCGCGTCCATGCTCAGGCTGTTCATGGGATAAGTGTACTACAAGAACTAGGCAGTGTCAAGGGAAATCTTGTAGTACGGGAACCATTCCCGTAGTACCGTATCTCAATGGCCAAGGGCAAGCGGAAGCCAGGACGGCCAAGCCTCCCGCCAGCCGAGCGGAAAGGCAGGACGCTCCAGGTGCGCCTTCGTACCGAGGAGTACGATAGGATCTGCAAGGTGGCCGAAGTCGAGGGCGTGAAGCCCTCGGAATGGGTACGCCGACGGCTACTTGGGGATCGTTGACAGAGAGCGAAAGGCGGCGGGCGAGGGAGTCGAACCCCCTCCTGTTGGTAGCAGGGGCCCTCGGGCTGTAGGGACCTTCAAGCGCACCGGCGCACGGGTCGCCCGCCTGTTTTCGTCTTGCAAAAACCCGTGGCCAGTGTAGTATCTCCTCCGGTCACAGGCTTGCCGTCGAGTGGCCCTCCCAGGCGCCCCACCGCCAGCCAAGGTCGAGCGGGGCGCCTGGTGTTGTTTTTGTCTGGCGTGTCGGTAAGGGCTGGACCTAGACCGTCTGCCGACACTTCATGGTTGAGGCATGGGGCCCTCTACTTTTCCTTCAGCGCCTCCTCGATTTCCTTCTTGAACCGATCCCGGGCCTCTTCAGAGGCGAACCGGTAGATGCCGTCCGACTCCTTCACGACACCATCCCGCCCCGCCGCCCGGTCGCGCTTCATCTGCGACCAGAGAGCGGTGATGACATGGTTGACAGGGCGACCCCCGACGAGGCTCTTGTTGAGGCATCCCCGCGACAAGAGAGCCTCCAGAATGTCCGGAGCCCTCATGGGCTTCCCTAGGAAGACGAGAGCGGCCAAGGCGGCCTGACGGACGGTGACCTTGTTCCACCCTGCGAAGGCATGGTGAAGATCGTCCCCCTGCTGGGGGTTCTTGAGGACAATGCGCTTGCCGGTGATGGGCCGCTTCCGGAGCCCCCCATGGCCCTTCTTGGGGAGCAGATCGGCTTCGGCTGCCGTAGCGGCCTCGTAGGCCGTGATGGCCTCCTCGTACTTCCGGATGAGGCCGTCAAGCGCCTTCCTGTCCTCGCGGGCCTTCTTCAACTTCACCCGCACCGGGTCCATGGGGTCGTCCATCGAGCCTCCGTAACCGAGATGCCGGAGGATCTTTTACCATGTTCTGGCGACTAGTGGCTACAGAAAATCGCCAGCGCCATCGTGGATGATGGACAATGTTTTGGATAAGTCCTTGGCCAAGACGCTGGCTAGGGGAGCGGTTCACTTCCCTGTCAAGTGGCTGTATCCTGCCTGAGACAGTCAACTCAGGACACTACCCGGCTACTGCTTGTACACGTCCAGCGCCCACTCGCGCCAGGCGTCGTCGAGGGCCTTCCAGGAACCGTAGTCCTCGAAGTACTGCCTGAGGACGCGGTCGTCCTTGGAGCGGTCGCCGCCGTTGCCCTGGCCCGCGGAGGCGAAGTACTCACGGGCCTGGAGGCGGTCCCGCTCAAGCAGGAACATGACGACGCTCCAGGACTTGGCGATCTGCTGGGCCGTCATGCCGTCGGAGGGGAGCCCCACGAACTCGGCCATGGGGGTGTCCTTCTTCGCCTTGACGAGCGCCCGGAGGACCAGGGGGGCCTGCTCCAGCGAGATGTTCTCCAGGTGGATCCCGCCCGTGCTCCCCTCGCCCGAGAAGCACACGGTGAGGTCCGCCTCCTTCACCGCGGCGGACACGGCGTTGGCGAGGGCCTCCCCGAGCCACGGGGCGTGCTGGCCCATGGTGTCCCGCACCATGGAGTGGGTGGCCGTGTGGATGCAGTGCTTCTCGGCCGACGGGCCGTTCTGTTCCAGCCGGAGGTCGAGCTTGCCGCCCACGGCGATCCCGGTGAACTTCTTCTTGAAGTTCTTCATCTCCGGGGGGATGCCGTCGCAGGCGTCGACGAGCCTGTTCTTCTCCTCCTCGTTGAGCACGATGACGAAGACCATGGGGTCGGCGGAGTAGTCGAGGAGGCGGTCCGGGACCTCGAAGAGCCGGAGGTAGAACTCCCTCGCCCTCTCCAGCCAGACGAGCGTGCTCTTGATGTCCCCGTCGGAGTGGTTGGACTCGATCCGGAAGTTGTTGGTCTTGTAGCGCTTGATGGGGATGCCGGCCTTCTCGGCGATCCCCGTGCTGTCGGCCGCGGGGACGGGGGAGACGGCCAGCTTCTGCGCCTTGTCGAGCGTCTCCCGGTAGGCCTTCTGGAACTCGCGGAAGTGGACGGCCCGGTCGGTCAGCCACTTCCCGTCCACGAGGTGGTTGCCCATCTTCTGGTTGGCGAGCGGGTTCTGGTCGTCCAGGCCGAGCGACCTCTTCCAGTGGGCTCGGGCGTCGTCCGTGCTCCCCGCCTTCTCCGCCAGCTCGCCCAGCTCCGCCAGCATCCGGGCCGCGCCGACCTGGCCCTCCTTCAGGAGCTTCAGGAACTCCGGCTCCTTCTTCGCGCTCTCGTCCTCCGCCTCGTCCAGCTTCTTCCGCCGCGCCTCGTTGGGGACCCACTCCTCGCCCTTCCTCTCGTACCCGAGTTCCCGGTTGGCCTTCTCGTTCCCGGGGTCGAACTCCTTCATCTGCTGGAAGACGTTGAGCCCCGACCGTGCGAGCCTGTTGCGCATGGCGAAGGCGGCGGCCCTCTCGAGGGCGGACGCGATCTTCGGGCCCACCTCCTTCAGGCGGGCCGCGTAGGCCTCCCCGGGGGAGGGAGTCGGGGCGGGGGCCTTGCCCGCCGGGGCCCCCCCCTCGGCCCGGGCCGGAGGGACGGGATCGCCCGCGACGGCCGGGGCGAGGAGCGCCGCCGCGAGGAGCGCGGCGAGGCGGAGCGGACGGGGCATCGGGACCTCCAGGGTCGGGCCGGGCCCCCGATCCTATCCGGGGAGGGCGCCGCGGGGGGAGACCTGCCGGAGGCCCTCCAGGAACCCCGCGATCCGCGCGCAGCCCTTCTCGATCTTCTCCTTCGCGGTCGCGTAGGAGAGGCGGACGTAGCGGTCGTCCCCGAAGGCGGAGCCCGGCACGCAGGCGACCTGCTGCTCCTCCAGCAGGGCTTCGCAGAACGCGACGGACCCCGTCACGCCCCCGCGCTTCCCGTAGAAGCCGTCCACCCGCAGGAAGACGTAGAAGGCCCCCCGCGGCGGGGCGAGGCGGAGCCCGGGGATCGCGTCGAGGAGCCGCGTCACGAGACGGCGGCGCTCGTCGAAGGTGCGGACCATCCCGGCGATGGTCGACTGGTCGCCGGTCAGGGCCTCCAGCGCCGCCTTCTGGCAGATGGCCGCCGCGTTGCTCGTGAGGTGGGACTGGAGGTTCCCGAGCGCGTCCATCACCGCCTTCGGCCCCGCCGCCCAGCCGATGCGCCATCCGGTCATGGCGTAGGTCTTGGAGACCCCGCCCACGGTGACGGTGCGCTCCCGCGCGTCGTCGGAGAGCGCGGCGAAGGTCGTGTTCCGCGCCCCGTCGTAGACCATGCGGTCGTAGATCTCGTCCGAGACCACCGCCAGGTCCCTGTCGCGGCAGACGCCGGCCACCTCCGCGAGGTCCTCGCGGGAGAGGACCGCGCCCGTGGGGTTGTTGGGGCTGTTGAGGACGAGGACGCGGGCCCGGGGCCCGGCCGCCTTCGCGACCTCCGCGGCGTGCAGGCGCCAGCCGTCCTCCTCGCGGCAGGGGACGGGGACCGGGACGCCTCCCACCGCGCGCGCCATCTCGGGGTAGGAGAGCCAGTAGGGGGAGGGGATCAGCACCTCGTCGCCGTCGTCCACGAGGACCGCCAGGGCCTCGTAGACAGCCTGCTTCGCGCCGTTGGCGACGACGACCTGCGCCGGGTCGTAGGTCACGCCGCAGTCGCGGGCGAGCGCCGTGGCCACGGCCTTGCGGAGCTCCGGCAGGCCCGAGGAGGGCGTGTACTTGTGGAAGCCGTCGCGGATGGCGCGGATGCCCGCCTCGCAGACCGGGTCCGGCGTGCGGAAGTCGGGCTCCCCCGTGCCGAAGGAGACCGCGTCCTCGCCCGCGGCGACCATGGCCTTGTAGCGGGCGTCGATGGCGAGCGTCAGCGAGTCGGAGATCGAGGCGGCCTTCCTGCCGATGCGCACGGTCATCGCCCTTCCCAGGTCCCTCGCCGGCCCCCGGCGGCGCGTCCCTCCACCCTAGCATTCCCCTCCGGGGCGCGTCGTCTAAGATCGCGTGAAGACCATGACCACCGCCCGGCGGCCGTCGTCCGCCTCTTTCCAGGCCCCGCCCCCCTCGCGCCTGCGCCGCTGGGGGGTCCGCGCCGCCGTCGCCCTCCTCCTCCTGGCCGTCACGGCCTGGGGCCTCTTCACCTGGCTCTTCTACAACCCCTTCGAGGGCGGGGTCGAGCGCCTCGACCGCGTCATCCCGCCGTCCGTGACCGTGGCGCTCCGGGGCTCGGCCGAGGAGCTCCTGCGCTCGGAGTTCGTCTCCGGGCGCGTCCTCGGGCGCGAGGACGTCTCGCGGGAGTTGGCGATCCTCGGCGTGGACGAGGCGCTCCGCGGCCTCGAGGAGAACCAGAGGCGCCTGAACGAGCAGATCCCCGGCTTCCTCGGGGGGTTCGATTTCCGCGCCGACCTGCTGGGCCGGGAGACCGTCGTCTTCGGCCGGCCGGGGACCGGCGCGTCGGCCCTGGAGGGCGCGCGCGTCGCGGCCGCCACCCGGGTGACGACGCGGGCCCGCCGGATCCTCTCCGTGCTCAAGCACGACTGGATGCGCCGCCGGGTGGAGGAGCAGACCCCGGTGCGGATCACCCGCTTCCCCCTCCTCTACGAGATCGACCTCTCGCGCCTGGACCCCCTCCCCTCCTTCGCCACCATGTACGCGGCGCTGGTGCGGGACGTGCTCCTGGTGGGCAACGACCGGGACCTCGTCTCCGAGGCGGCCCACCTCGCCCGGACGGGGGGAGGGGGATCCCTCCCGGACCGGCCGGACGCGGGGCGCGTCTTCACCGGGGAGTCCGACGCGCCGCTGCGCGCCTTCCTGGACCTCGCGGCGCTCCCCGCGCAGGGCGGCGGGTCCGCCCCGGGCGCGGCGCTCCAGGAGCAGGAGGGCCTCCTCGGCGTCCTCGGCGTCCTCCTCGACCCCGACGCGCTCGGGACGGCCCAGGGGGTCCTCCGGTTCCCCGGCGCCTCCTCGGCCCTGCTCGAGGTCTCCGGCGTGCGCGGCGCCTCCCCCTTCTCCTCGCTCCCGGCCGACCTCGCCGACGGGCCGTCGCCCCCGGCCGCCGAGGCGCTCGCGGAGGCCGCCGTCCTCGCCCCGGCGGGGAGCGCGGTCGCCGCGGCGCGGCTGGAGGCGACGCCGGGGGCGCTCCTGCGGGTCCTCTACGGCCGCGCCTCCCCGGAGGTCCGCAAGGCGGCCGAGGACGCGATGCGGGACGCGAAGACCGGCCTGGACGAGGTGGCCCGCGAGCTGGACGACTACCTCGAGCGCGGCGTCTCGGTGGTGGTCGAGCGGCTCGAGGAGTGCGACGGGATCCCGCTCGACACCTTCGGGCCCGACCCGCAGGGCCGCTTCGTCCTCCCCCTCCCCGGAGTCCTGCTGGCGCTCCGCCAGAAGGCCTCCGCCGGCGAGGGGGGGGCCGAGCGGATGTTCCGCCGCCTCCTCGGCGAGTGGCGCGGGGGCCTCGCTCAGTTCGAGGACCTCGACGGGCTCCCCTCGGGGATGACCGGGTTCCGGTTCCGCCCGAAGTTCCTCACGGGCGAGAAGGACCTCGTGCGGTTCGCGGTGGCCTTCGAGAAGGACCTGGTGCTGTTCGCGAGCCACGAGGGGCTCCTGCGCCGCGCGCTGGAGGCGCGGGGCGGGAAGCGGCCGGCGCTCTCGGACTTCGATGGGTTCGCGGAGTCCTGCCGCGGCGCGGGCGAGGGCCAGGCCGCGGTCTTCGTCGAGTCCGGGGCGCTCGGGCGCATGCTCCGGGACCAGCGGCGCGAGGTCGCCACGCGGCGCGTGGACCGGGACTGGGAGGAGGTGCGGCGCCGGTTCTTCCGGGACGTAGCGCTGGACTCCTTCAAGGGGCAGGAGGCGGTCGCGCAGAAGGACATCGAGGCCGAGGTGGACCGGCGCGTCGAGGAGGCCCAGCGCCTCCAGGTCGAGGCGGAGTTCCCGAAGGCCGTGCGGGAGTACCTGGAGGAGCTGGAGGGGCTGAAGGAGTTCCGCTCGCTCTCCGGGGCCTTCTCCTGGGACTCCTCGGGGTGCCGGCTCTCGCTCCTCCTGCGGGCCGCCGAGAAGGGCCCGTGAACGCGGCGCACCGCGAGGTCCGCGTGCGCCCCGGGCTCGTCCTCCCCGCGGCGGCGCTGGAGGTCCGCTTCTCCCGCTCCGGCGGCCCGGGTGGCCAGAACGTCAACAAGGTCGAGACCCGCGCCGAGGTGCGGTTCGACCTGGCGGGGAGCCCGCTCCTCCGCGAGGAGGACCGCCGCCGCGCGCTGGAGAGGCTGGCCCCGCGCCTGACGAACGACGGCGTGCTCATCGTCACCTGCGAGAGGACCCGCCACCGCGAGCGCAACCTCCGCGAGGCCCTCTCCCGGATGGGGGAGATCCTCCGGGCGGCGACCGTCCCCCCGAAGCCCCGGCGCCGCACGCGGCCCACGCGCGCCTCGAAGGAGCGGCGGCTGGAGGGGAAGCGGCGGCTCAGCGACACCAAGCGCAGGCGGCGCGAGGGAGCGGAGGACGGTTAGACTGGGCTCCCCGGAGGTGCGTCCTGGCACGACCCCGCCGCAGTCCCGTCTCCAGGAGCGCCCGGATCCTCGGGGTCGCTCCGGTGTTCGCCGGCACCCGGGTCCCGATCCAGACCCTCATGGACCACTTGGAGGCCGGTGACCGCCTCGACGACTTCCTCGACGACTTTCCCACGGTCACGCGGACCCAGGCCGCCTCCGTCCTGAGGATCGCCCGGACCGCCCTCGTGGCCGATGCGCGTCCTCCTCGATGAGTGCCTGCCGCGGCGGCTGAAGCGCCACCTCCCCTTGAGACCGCCCCCCCGGGAACCGACCCGCCCGGGCTACAATCCCGGGCACCTTGAGTCGCACGAGAGTCCGGGTGGTTCTGGGCATGGGCGCCATCGCGGCTCTGGCGGCGGGTCTCCTCGCGGCGGCGGGCGGGGTCGATCCGGAAACCGTCGCGAAGGTCGAAACCCTGCTGCGCGCCGGGGACGCGGCGGAGGCCGCGAAGATCCTGGACCCGAAGCCGCTCCGGGACCAGCTTGCCGCGGACCCGGGCGCCCTCGACGCGGTCTGCGGCGCGGCCGCCTTCGGCGCCGACGCGCTCGCCGAGGCATCCCCCGGGGAGGCGCGCCGGGTGACGGACCTCCTGGAACCGCTCGCGGAGGCGGCGCTGGAGGCGCGGCCGGAGAGCCTGCTCGCGCGGCGCTCGAGGGCCTTCGCCTCCCTCGCCTCGGCGCGGCTCCGGGCGCTCCTCGAGCCGCCCGCCGCCCCCGGGCCCTTCCTCTGGGCGGCCGAGGACCTCGCGGCCGTCTACGGGAAGGACCCTCGGAACGGGCGCGACCTCGTGACCTCCGCCGAGGCCCTGGCGGAGGCGGCCGTCCTCCCCGGGGCGGACGCCGCGGCGCTGTGGGGCCGGGTGGAGGCCGCCGCCTCCGCCGTCCGCGACAGGCACGCCGACGCCCCGGCCGTGCTCGCCGACGCCGCCCTCCTCCTCGTGGACCGCGCCCGGTGGGGGGCGGCGAAGGGCGAGAAGGGCGTCGACGCGCGCCTGGAGGCCGTGCTCGCCTTCCTCGCCCCCGCCCTGAAGGCGTCCCCGGAAGATATCGATCTCTCCACCACGCACAACGAGGCCGTCTCCCTCGCGCTCCGCCTCGGGCTGAAGAGGCCGCGGGCGGCCTTCCGGACGCGGCCCCTGGAGTTCCCCCACGGGCTCTCGATGGAGATCCCCGTGAGCCGCTTCTGGATCGGCCCCGCGCCCGGCGGGACCACGGTGTACCAGCGCACGCGCCGCCTCCGGGGACTCCGGACCCTGGTCGTGGACGAATACCCCTGGAACGCCGTCTGCCAGTTCGGGGAGATCACCTCGGTCAAGGGCGACAGCATCAAGGACGTCGCGGAGAAGGTCTACGAGATCTCCTGCCGGACGCTCGCCCGGGTGAAGACGCGCCGGCCGACGGCGCGGTGCACGCTGCGCCAGTGCGACCCCGGGTGGTTCTTCGAGCTCGAGGGCACCAATCTGCGCGGGGAGTACTCGCGGCGGCGCGGGTGGCACTTCAAGAGCAAGGAGGGCTGGCTCACCACCTACGAGGTCATGGTCTTCGACTACCGCGAGGGGGAGCGGGACGACCCCGCGCTCGACTCCGTCCTCGACTCGATCCGGGAGAGGGAGAAGTGAATGAATACGGAACCCGACCTCTCTTTTCAACGCGGCCTGAGAAGAGGGGTCGGGTTCGGTGTTCTCCTCGCGGCGGGCTGCGGCGGGGGATCGCCGCCGGCTCCCCCGGCGCCGCCTCCGGCCCCCGTCGTCCCCGCGCCCGGACCGGCGGGCGAAGCGGCGGCCCCCGAGCCGGACGTCACCGTCCCCTTCGAGACGGAGAAGGACCCCGTCCTGGCCCGGACGATGCGGGAGTTCGAGAACCTCCGGCTGGATCCCACCCTCGCGGACCTCCGGATGGGGCTCCACGGCTTCCGGCCCTTCGTCGTCGCCGAGGAGGAGGGGACCGACGGGAAGGGTGACGGGACGGCTGCCATGGCGGGAGAGGCCCTTCTCGCGGCCTACCGGACCCTCCGCGGATTCCTGAAGGACGCGGCCGGGATGGAGGTGCCGCTCCTCGAGGACATGGGGGACCAGCGGATCCGCGTGGTCCTCTTCGCGGACGACGCGTCCTTCATCAACTGGCACCGCAGGGCGAATCTGGAAACGAATCGATCCTCCACGGCGTACTACCAGATGGGGAGAAGCCGCTGGATCCTGGCCAGCAAGGAGGGGCTCCGGCCCCTTCACCTGGCGCGACTCGCGACCTTCGCGCTCCTCCACCACTACGGGCGGCACTTCGTCCAGGAGGACGATGACGCGATGGCCCGGGAGGGTGGAAAGCCGACCGAGACGGTCCAGTGGGAGGACAACCGCCTCCGCTCCTCCTTCTGGTGGTTCGAGCGGGGGCTGGCGGGCCACGTCGGGTGGCTCGCCCAGTCGGGCCTCGCCGGGGGCGAGTCGAACCCGGCGGGCATGAGCCGGGAGACGCTCGACTGCCTGAGGACGGCCCGGGAACGAAGGGAGGCCTGGCCCCTCGCGGAGTACCTCTTCGAGGACAAGGGCGGTGTCAAGTACCGGTCGAAGATCCGTGGCTCCATGGAATGGGAGACCCTCGCGGCGATCCACGGGGCCCAGTCCCAGGTGCTCTTCCGGACCCTCCTCGAGGGGGAAGTGGGTCGGTGGCGCGAAGGGTTCGGCCGGCTCCTCCGCAACGAGGTGCGGGGCAGGTCGGGCCAGATCTACTTCCTCGAGTCCTTCGGCCTCCCCAAGCGCCCCAAGGACCCCAAGGTCGAGGCGTGGATCCGGGAGGTCGAGGCCGCCTGCCTGCGCACGGAGCAGTTCCTCCTCGCGCTCGCGGGGGCGGGGAAGTGACGGCCGCCTACGCGAACTCCCGCAGCCTCCTCTGCAGCGCCCGCCGGGCCGCCTCGAGGTCCTCCCGGACGCGGTCCTCGGAGCGGGCGAGCACGAAGGCGATCTCCGCGGGGTCGTAGCCCTCGAGGTCGTGGAGGAGGACGGCGCGGCGCTGGGTCTCGGGGAGCTCCCGCAGCGCCTCGGAGACGGCGACCTGGAGCGCCTCGCGCCCGAGGATGGCCTCCGGGTCGGAGCCGCCGGGGGGGGCCTCGTCCAGGTCGAAGGGAAGCGGCTCGCCGCCGCCGAAGATGAGGTCCTCGGCGTCGCTCCACTCCATGTCGAGCTCCGTCTCGGGCTCGCGGTGGGCGGCGGCCACCTTCTCCTCCTCCCGCTCCGCGGCGGCCGTCCGCAGGACCGACGCGCGCGCGAGGTCGAGCTGGTGGAGGACGCGCCTCCAGAGGAACTGCTCCGGCGTGAGGAAGGGCGGGCGGCGGCCGAGGTTCTCCTGCGTCCAGACCATGGCCTCGTCCACGACGTCGGGGACGGAGATGGCCGACCTCGGGATCCCGGCCAGCGTGGCGTCGTGGAGGATCTCACGGCGCACCAGGCGCGCGACGCGGTCCCGGAGCCCCTCGAGGACCTCCCGCTCCCTCTCCAGCGCCGCCGCCGACGGGGGCGGGGCCGCGCGGACCTCGCGGCGGTGGGAGCGGCGCTCGTGGCGGCGGAGGAGGGATCGGTGGGAGGCGACCTGGAAGGCGACCTTGCCGAAGGCGCTCCGCGCCGCGGCGCCGAGGTCGCGGGACCACTCGGCGGCGAAGACGGAGCGGGCGGGGAGTTGCAGGTTCACCGAGACCCCGAAGCCGCCCTTGCGCGGGCGGTGCTCGACCTCGATGTGGACCGTGGTGGCGGGGAAGCCGCGGACGGCCTTCGCCACGCGGTCCAGCGACTCCAGGATCCGGGCGCGGTCCTCGTCGTCCAGCCCCGCGCCGGCGTCGTGCCACTCGACCTTGAGCCTCTCGGCGGCTTCGCGCGTGTCCATGGCGGCCACCTCCATGCCGAGGGTACCCCTGCCGCCCGCCGCGTACAACCCCCGGGCGTGAGGTCGTCACGGCCGCCCCGCCTCCCTGCCGAATCTCGGAAAAACGGGCGGGGTCGGGTAGGGTCGGAGCCTCGCCCCCTGCGGAGGTGGCGGAATTGGCAGACGCGCCAGGTTGAGGGCCTGGTGGGGTCAAACCCATGCGGGTTCAAGTCCCGCCCTCCGCACCACGACCTTCCCATGAACCCCCCGTCCGGCCGGATCCTCGCGCTGCGCCTCTGCCGCGGCCCCCGGATCCCCATGGGCGCCCCGGGGGAGGCCGCCGCCCGGGCCGACTTCGGGCTCGAGGGGGACCGCCACGCGCGCAGGGGGAGCCCCCGGCAGGTCCTCCTCGTGGACGCGGCGGTGCTCGCCGCCGAAGGGCTCTCCCCGGGGGACCTCCGGGAGAACCTCACCGTCGAGGGGTTTCCCGTGGACGGCCTCGCCCCGGGCACGCGGCTGCGGTGCGGCGCGGCCGTCGTCCTGCGTGTGACGGGGCCCTGCGAGCCCTGCTCCTTCATCGAGGGGATCCGCCCGGGCCTCCGGGAGAGGCTCCGCGGACGGCGCGGAACCCTGGCGGTCGTCGAGGAGGGGGGCGCCCTGCGCGCGGGCGATTCCTGTACGGTGTCAGGCACCTCTGGTTGACGGGCGACGGGCACGGACGAACATGGCCCTCACGCCGGAAAGAGGGTGTCCGACACCGTACGTCACGGTACGACGCGCCCCCGACCGCCCTCGAAGGCGATCCGCACGAAGGCCCCCTTCCCGAGCGGGACGGCCTCCCCCGTGAGCGCGAGGACGAGGCCCTCGAGATCGGGGTTGTGGCCCACGAGCAGCGCCGGGAGCCGCCCCTCCACGAGGACCTCCGCGGCGAGGTCCCGGGCGTCCCCGCCCGGGGCGAGGCGGCGGTCCTCCTCGACGGGGAGCGCCGGGGCGAGCCCCGCCCCCGCGGCCAGCGCCGCGGTCCGCCGCGCCCGGACGAGCGGGCTCGTGATCACCCTCGCCGCCCGCAGGCCCCGGGCCGCGAGCGATCTCCCGAGCATCTCCGCGGCGCGCTCCCCGGCCGCGGTCAGGCGGCGGCCCGCGTCGCCGGAGCGGCCTTCCGCGGGCTCCGCCTCGCCGTGGCGGAGGATCCAGACCTCGCGCTCGTCCGTCCGGGGATTCATGCCCCCATGCTACCGGAGGCCGCCGTGGGGGGATCGGGGCCCGGGGTTTGATTCGCACGCGACCCGGGGAATCGGGTCTGATGGGCGGGTGTTCGGGGGCGGTGCGTCGGCGCGGTGCGTCGGACCGGAGCGTCCATGAAGGCATGCCCTTCCTGCGGGTCGCGGAACGAGGAGCGGAGCCTCTTCTGCAACGACTGCGGGCAGCGGCTCCCGGGCGACGGGGGGGCGGCCCCCGCGGGCGCGGCCGACACGGCCGGGGGCGAGCCCGGGACCGCCTCCATGCACGGCGTCTCCTCCTCCAGCATCGGGGTGGCGCCCGTGGCCGCGACCCCCGTGGCCCCCGCGAGGGTCCCGATGACCACGGGGGTCTGCGCCGGGTGCGGGTACAAGTTCCCCGGCGGCGTGGCGGTCTCCTGGTGCCCGGGATGCGGGGCGCTGCTGGACGGGGGCCCCCCGTCCACCTCCACCGCCAACATCCCCTCCGCGGCGCCTGCCGTCCCCGACACCCTCGCCCCCGCCGCACGCTCCGCCCCGCCGCCCCCGGGCTGGGCGCTGGTCCTGCTGAAGGCCGGGGAGCGGCTGGACCGCTGGCAGCTCCGCCGCCCGGAGACGGCGCTCGGCCGCTCCGAGGGGGACATCCTGTTCCGCGACGACGAGCTCCTCTCGCCGCGCCACGCGGTCGTGGCCTTCCGTCCGCCCTCCTTCTGGATCGAGGACGCGGGGAGCCTGAACGGGGTGTACCTCCGCCTCCATGAGGCGCGCCGCCTGCGGCACGGGGACATGGTGAGCCTCGGCGGCCTCCTGGTACGGTTCGAGGCGGCGGGCCCCGGCCCCCGATCCACGGCGCTCATCGCCTCCTCCGGGGAGGTGAAGCCGTTCGGGAGCGGGCGGGAGAGGGCGCGAGGCGACCTCGTCCGGATCCTCCAGGACGGGAGCGACGGCCCGGTCTACCCGCTGACGCCGTCGCGGACCATCGTGGGCCGCAAGGCGGGCCACTTCATCTTCCCCGACGACCTCCTCCTCTCCCGCCAGCACGCCCAGTTCTACGAACGGGACGGCGAGATGTGGGTGGAGGACCTCGGGAGCAGCAACGGGACCCTCCTCCGGATCCGCGAGCCCGCGGCCTTGGAGAAGGGGGCCGTGATCCGGATCGGCGACGTCACCCTGGAGGTCGCCGCCCCGTGACCGCGCCCCGGGAGACCGACCGGACCGCGGCGCTGCACTCCCCCCTGGCGGGCGCGCAGGCGCGGGAGGTGCGCCTGCGGATCGCGAGCCGGACCGACCCCGGGCTCGTGCGGACGAACAACGAGGACTCCTTCGTCGTGGCGGACCTCTCCCCTCCCTCGGGGCAGGCGGGCGCGGCGACCGCGGAGGTAGGCCTCTCGGGGCCCAAGGGGATCCTGCTCGCGGTCTCCGACGGGATGGGGGGGCACCAGGCGGGCGAGGTGGCCTCCTCCCTGGCGGTGCGGACGCTCCGCGAGGTGCTCGCGGAGGAGTGGTCGGCGCGCCCGGAGCGGGACGCGGTGGCGGAGCTGCGCAACGACCTCCGGACCGCGGTGGACCGGGCGAACCGCGAGGTGGTGGGCCACGCCGAGGAGAACCCGGAGCGTGCGGGCATGGGGGCCACGCTCACCGCCGCCGTGGTCCTCGGGAACACCCTGGTGCTGGCCCACGTGGGCGACTCGCGGTGCTACCTCCTCCGCGGCGGGGTGCTGAAGTCCCTCACGAGCGACCAGTCGCTCGCCGAGGAGCTGGTCCGCCGCGGGATCCTGGCGAGGGACAGCGCGGCCTACGCGGCGCGCCGGAGCATCCTCACCCGCGTCGTGGGGCAGAAGGGGCGGCTGGAGCCCGACTCGGAGGCGGCGGACCTCGCCCGCGGGGACCGCCTGCTCCTGTGCTCCGACGGCCTCTACGGCCCCGTGGACGAGGACGCCATCCGCGAGATCCTCGCCGACGCGGAGAGCCCGGAGGAGGCCGCCGAGGACCTCGTCGCCGAGGCGCGGCGCCGCGGCGCGCCGGACAACGTCACCTGCATCGTCGCCTTCCTCTCCGGTTCGGGCCTCCCGGAGGCGGAGGCGCTCGACGGCGGGGGCGGGACGATGAGCATCGCGCTGGACGCCGCCCTCGCGAGGGCCGGGGGGGACTCCACCCTCGCCTTCGCCCAGGTGAAGGCCGAGGCCACGGGCGAGTTCACCGCGAAGGACGTGAAGGGGGACGACA
>Ga0247727_10004725_pt1 | contig 28582 bp, 22 predicted proteins | sample WisWelCaveWW1625_FD_202498 | JGI IMG/M metagenome (GOLD analysis project Ga0247727, IMG submission 202498) | Biofilm microbial communities from Wishing Well Cave, Virginia, United States - WW16-25 | ecosystem: Environmental > Aquatic > Deep subsurface > Groundwater > Cave microbial mat | place...
CACTCTCCTACGTCACAACTGATTGATTTCATTGAATTCCTCAGGCTTCGTGACCGGGAAGCGCACCGAATCGTGCGCACGATGGCATCCCCTCGCTTGGCTTCCCGGTCACGAAGCCTGAGGAATTCAATGAAATCAATCAGTTGTGACATAGGAGAGTGACCCCATCATCCCTTCAGCGCTTCGGCGCCACCGATGATCTCCATCAGCTCCGTCGTGATCGCGGCCTGGCGCGCGCGGTTGTACACGAGCGTGAGGCTCCCGATCATGTCGTTCGCGTTGTTCGTCGCCGCGTCCATCGCCGTCATCCGCGCGCCGTGCTCGGACGCGACCGACTCGAGCAGCGCCCGGTACACCTCCGTCTCGACGTACATGGGCAGGAGCCGGTCGAGCAGCGCACCCTTCGACGGCTCGTAGATGAAGTCGACCGGGTCCATGTCGCCGCCTTCCTGCAGGGGCGTGATCGGAAGGAGTGGCTCGATTGCGACCTTCTGCGAGATGGCCGACTTGAACTCGTTGTAGACGAGGTACACCGCGTCGAGGTCGCTCTTCGAGTACTCGTCGACGATCATGCGCGCGATCTCGGCCGCCTTGTCCCAGTTCAGGTTCTCGAACACGCCCATGAACTCGTGGCGCATGTCGGCGTTGCGGCGCCGGAAGTAGTCGCGCCCCTTGCGGCCGATGACCGAGATCGCGACGTGCCCGTACCCTTCCTTCTTGAGCTCGCGCTCCGCGGCGCGGTTGATGTTCGCGTTGAATCCGCCGCAGAGCCCTCGGTCCGAGGTCAGGACCAGCAGCATGACCTCCTTCGGTTCGCGCCGGGCGAGCAGAGGGTGCACGGATCCGGCGCGCAGGGCCACGCTCGAGAGGACCTCGTGCGTCTTCAAGGCGTACGGCCGGAGCGCGAGGATCCGTTCCTGCGCGCGCTTGAGCTTGGCCGCCGCGACCATGTTCATCGCGCGCGTGATCTTCTGCGTCGACTTGACCGACGCGATCCGCTTTCGGATGACCTTGAGCGACGGCATCGGTCGTTACGCTTTCGCCTCGGGGCTGAAGAGCTTCCCGAACGCCTCGAGCGCCGCCTGGACCTGCGCCTCGAGCTCCTTGTCGAGCGCCTTCTTCTCGCGGATCCCCTTGAAGACGTCCGGATGGTTCGTCTCGACGAAGTCGAAGAGGTCCTTCTCGTAGCGCCGCAGCGACTTGACCGGGAACTTGTCGACGTACCCGTTCGTCCCGGCATAGATGAGGAGCACCTGCCGCTCGACGGGCATCGGCTGGTACTGCGGCTGCTTGAGCAACTCGACCATGCGCTCGCCGCGCGAGAGCTGATCGCGCGTCGCCTTGTCGAGGTCGCTCGCGAACTGCGCGAACGCGGCCTTCTCGCGGTAGCGCGCCAGCTCCGTCCGCAGCTTTCCGGAGACCTGCTTCATCGCCTTGATCTGCGCGTTGCCCCCGACGCGCGACACCGAGATGCCCGCGTTGATGGCCGGCCGCACCCCCGAGAAGAACAGGTCGCCCTCGAGGAAGATCTGCCCGTCCGTGATCGAGATGACGTTCGTCGGGATGTACGCCGATACGTCGCCGGCCTGCGTCTCGATCACCGGCAGCGCCGTGAGCGATCCTCCGCCCTGCTTGTCGCTCATCTTCGCCGCGCGCTCGAGCAGTCGCGAGTGCAGGTAGAAGACGTCGCCCGGGAACGCCTCGCGCCCCGGCGGCCGCCGCAGGAGCAGCGAGAGCTGCCGGTAGGCGACGGCATGCTTCGACAGGTCGTCGTAGATGCACAGCGCGTGCTTGCCGCTGTCCCGGTACCACTCGCCCATCGTGCAGCCCGTGTACGGCGCGATGAACAGCAGCGGCGCCATCTCGCTCGCGGTCGCCGCGACGATCGTCGTGTACTCCATCGCGCCGGCTCGCCCCAGGCGATCCAGGACCGACGCGACGGTCGACTGCTTCTGTCCGATCGCGACGTAGAAGCAGTGAACTCCCTGGCCCTTCTGGTTGATGATCGTGTCGATCGCGATCGCGGTCTTGCCCGTCTGCCGGTCGCCGATGATGAGCTCGCGCTGGCCCCGGCCGATCGGAATCATCGCGTCGATCGCCTTGATGCCCGTCTGCAAGGGCTCCTTGACCGACTGGCGCACGATGATGCCCGGCGCCTTCACCTCGATCTTGCGCCGCTCCTTCGACTCGATCGGTCCCTTGCCGTCGATCGGGATCCCGAGCGCGTTGACGACGCGTCCGACCAGAGCCGGTCCCACCGGCACGTCCGCGATCCGTCCCGTCCGCTTGACGACGTCCCCTTCGCGGATGTGCGTGTCCTCGCCGAAGAGCGCCACGCCCACGTTGTCTTCTTCCAGATTCAGGACGATCCCGATGAGCCCGTGCGGGAACTCGAGCAGCTCTCCCGCCATCGCGCCTTCGAGCCCGTAGACCCGCGCGATCCCGTCCCCCACCGTCAGGATCGTCCCGGTCTCCTGCACGCCGAGCGGCCGATCGAACTGCTCGATCTGCTGCTTGATGATCTGGCTGATCTCTTCCGCGCGAAGTTGCATGGCGATTTCTCTCTAATCCGGGTGCTTCCTGGGGGGGTCGGGGGGGAGGACCTTCCCCCCGCTGAAAAGCAGGGATTCCTTCAGGTCGTCGAGCCGGCTGCGGATCGTCCCGTCGTACACCTTGTCGCCGACCCTCGTGACGACGCCACCGATCAGCGTCGGGTCGGTCCGCCGCTCGAGGTCGATCGTGCGTCCCGTGAGGCGCTCGAGCTCGGCCTTCAAGCCGGCGTAGAACGACTCCGGCAAGGGCGCGGCCGAGACGACCTCGGCCCGCTGCCTGCCTGCGTGCTCGTCGGCCAGCATCCGCAGCTGCTTCGCGACATCCGGGAGGATCGCGATCCGCCCCCGCCCCACCATCAGGACGGCCGCATTGCGGACGGTCTTCGACACGCTCGCGCGGTCCAGCACCGCCGACAGGATCTGCTGCCGCTGGCCTTCGGACAGCCGCGGGTTGTCCAGCATGTCGCGAAGCTCGGGGCTCGACGCGTACGACGCCCCGATCGACTCGACTTCGCCCACGAGCGCCTCGAGCCGGCTCTCCGCGACTCCGAGGCGCAGCAGCGCCTTCGCATAACGCCTCGCCGCGCTGCCCGTGATCACGCGCGCACCTGCTTCTGCCCGCCCATGGACGTGAGGTACTCGCGGGCCAGCCGCTCCTGGTCCGCCGGCGTCACCGCCTCCCTCAGCCGCTCTTCCGCCGCACGCACCGCCTTCTCCGCCGCCTCGCGGTGCAGGTCGATCTTCACCTGCTTGCCCTCCTGCGAGACGAGGAACTCGGCCTCGCGCCGCATCCGCGCCGCCTTCTCCTGCGCCTCCGCGACGATCCGCGCCCTCTCCGCCTCGCCGGCCTTGCGGTATTCGGCCACGAGCTGATCGATCTCGGTCTGAAACGCTTCGAGGCGCGCGCCGAACTCGCGATACCGCTCCTCCGCCCGCCGCCTCAGCGACTGGGCCTCCTCGAGCCCGTCCTTGATCGCCTGGTGGCGCGCCGCGAGCATCGCCGTGATCGGCTTCTTGCCGAACAGGATGAGCGCGGACACGAGCAGCGCGAAGTTCACCAGCATCGCGCCGAACGGGATGATCGTCTCGCTTCCCTCGAAGAGCTCGATCGGCCCCGGCCCGTGATGCCCGCCGCCGGCGTGCTCGGCCGCCGCCTCGTGCTCCGCCACTTCCGGCTGTGACGTCGTCGGCTCCGGCCGCGCCGACGCGGTCGATGCAGCGAGCAACAGGGCGAGGCCGTGGACGACGATGGCCGATCGCGTCACGACGGCCTCGACGGATCCCGCCCGAGTGCGCGCGTCGCGATGGAGCCCGCGAGCGCGGGGATCTGCGCGTCCAGCTCGCTGCGGAGCACGGCGGCCTGTCGCCGGACGCCCGCCTTGCCCTCCTCGACGGCCCGGATCGTCTGCGCCTTGGCGCCCTCCAGGATCCGCGTCTCCTCGGCGCGTCCCTCGGCGCGCAGACCGTCGCGCTCCGCCGCAGCCTTCGCGCGGACTTCCTTGAGCCGCGCCTCGTACTCGTCGGCCCGCGCGTCCGCCTCGCGCACCCGGACCTCCGCCTCGGACCGCGCCCCGTCGATCGCCCGGTCTCGGGCCTCGAGCACCTGCAGGAGCGGCTTGAAGACGAGCGCTCGGAGAACGGCCACCAGGACCAGGAACAGGACGATCTCGACCACCAGGGTCGGGACGTCGATGGACATCAGATCGCCGGATGCGACGGAAGCGACTGCGAAGCTCGATGCCAGCACGGCGCGGCGCATGTAACACCGCGCTATGCTTACGTCAATTGGTTCGGAACGGGCGTCGCTGGGAGCAAGGCGAGGGCGCCGAGACGGGGAGCGAGCCGGAGCCCTCGGAGGCCGGGACGACGGAGGCGTACTCTTTCGTACGCCGAGTAAGGCACGGCCGAGAAGGCCCGGCGCAGCCCCCGTATCATGGGCACCCAGGGCGACGCGGCGCGAGCGGAGCGAGAGAGCGTCGGGGCCCCTGGGTATGGCCGCAGCCCTACTTTCCTTTGACGACCTTGAGCTGCGCCTGCGCCTGCGACTCCTCGGTCATCTTGCACTGCCCCTCGAAGATGACGCCGCGCTCGATGAAGAGCTGCGGGGAGAGGATGTTCCCGACGAGCCGGCCCGGCGCGTGGATCTCGACGGATTCCTTCGCGCGGATGTTCCCGTGGACCACGCCGCCCTTGATGATGAGGGTCGAGACCTCGATCTCGGCCTTCACCTCGGCGCCTTCGCCGACGATCAGGATGTCGTCCGTGAAGATCTCGCCGGAGAACTTCCCGTCGATCCGGACCTTTCCCTCGAACGTCAGCTTTCCGTTGAACTCCGTGCCCTTGCCGAGGAGAGCATTGATCTCCCCGGACCCCTGCGTCTCCGCCGCCATGGGACCTCCTTGCTACCTGGTGTGAATTGGACCGTGGACGGTAGGGCGGGGAGGTGGGGTGTGTCAACCGCTACCCACCGGCCTGTATAACCGACCGTGCATCACCGCGAGCGGAGAACTTCCACCCGAACGCGAACCCCCGGAACGGAGGCGAGCGCCCCGTCGCGAGTGACCAGCGGTGCGTCGAGCGCCTCTGCGAGCGCCAGGTAGAGGGCGTCGTACACGGTGGAGTTCTCGCGCAGCGCGAATGCCCGTGCGAGAAGCGGACCGTGCGCAAAGCGCTCCAGAGGAAGGTCCGCGAGGTCCTCGATCGCGGCGACAGCACGATCTGAACCGACCGAGCCGGCGAGGACGAAGCGGCGGAGAACCTGGCCCACCTCGGCGTCGATCAGATGCGGAGCGGCCGCTCCGTCGGGGTCCGCGGCGAGCCTGCGGGCGACCGCCTCGCCGTGCGGCGGTAGGTCGAGCAGCAGGTCCACGACCGCGGATGCGTCGAGGACGATCACCGACGCGCTTCACGCTCGGCGCGGACGGCCGCTGCGGTGTCGAGCTTCGCCACGGGCCGACCCCGGCCCCGGATCCGCGCGACCAGGTCTTCGAGCGTCGGCCGACGCGTCAACGCCGCGATCTCCCGGAGCAGGTAGTCGGAGAGCGTCATCCCCGCCCGCGCCGCGCGGACTTTGAGGCTCCGGTGGATCTCGTCGGGGACGTTCCGGATCTGGATCATGCGCAACATGCTCCAAGCATGTGCGCATGCTTGGAGCATGTCAACGCCCTCACAGCCCGCCGAGCAGCGAGACCAGGGCCGCGATCTCGACCGGCGCCAGATCCTCCGTGTGGCCGTGACGGTCGTCGCCCGATTCGAACCGCTCCTCGAGGGTCTCCGCCGTCCCGTCGTGCAGGTAGGGGGCGCGGGTTCCGAGCCCTGCCAGGGGCGGCGCCTGGAACAGACCGCCGGTCCCGACGTCGAACGACCGGTCCGTGCCTCCCTCGTGGCAGCCCGCGCATCCCGCACGTTCGTAGACGATCCGTCCGCGCGCGGCGGTCGACGGATCCCCGCCGTCACCCCGCGGCGCCGGCACCGAGTCGAGCCACCGCGCCATCGAGTCGACGATCGCCTCCGGCGGCCGCGGTGCACCCATCCGTCCGACCAGGACGAGCCCGACGAGATCCTCGAAGCGCGGGAGGCTCCCGTCCCAGTGGAAGGGCGCCGTCCCGAGCACGCCCCCGTACACGGGCTGCGTCCGTCGCGGTCCGTCGCCTTCGAAGAGCCACACGCGCCCGTCCTCGCGACCTTCCGGATGGCACGAAGCGCAGGCGATCCCGGCGTCCGTCGCGAGGTGGAACATCCCGTGCCCGGTGTGCTCGCAGGGCGCCGCCGGCAAGAGCACCGTCGGGCCTCCGGTCGAGAACAGCGCCGCCGGCTCACGCGACGCCGCGACGAACTCGCCATCCGGCCCGCAGGCGACCGCGACGATCTGTCCGGCGACCGTCACGAAACCCAGGCTCCCGAGATCACCGACCAGGAGGGCCGGCTCCGCAGCGGCGGCGATTGCGAATCGCCCGTCGCAGCTCGCCAGATCGACCGGCAGCGTCGCGCCGGCCTCGGGCGCCGACGATCGGGGCTCGCCCCGACGGTCGATCTCCGTGACGACCGTCTGCACCACGTCCGCGTAGTACCGGGTGCCCGCCGGCGTGTCCTTCGGCAGCTCGCGCGTCGCCGCCCGCTGGTGGATCACGTACGCGCCGCCTCCGGGTTTCGGGATCATCCTCCACGCGACCGACGGTTCGAAGAATCCGAGGTCGGGCCGCGACGGCGCGTCCCCCGAGGGCAGGGAGATCCGCCGCTCGACCTTGCCGCCCCGATCGACGACGAGCACCTCGGCCGACCGAAACGTCGAGATCAGCAGCCGGTCGCCGTCCACGACGACGTCTCGCAGATCCTTGTCGAGACGCACGCGGCGAATCGGATCTCCGCCCGCGGCACGCAGCGTCACGAGGTCCCCGCCCGTGCAGACGACGTGGACGACGTCGCCCGCAGGATCGTACGCGACCCCTCGCGGCTCGGCGCAGACCGAGCGGCGGACCACGTCCAGATCCTCCCCGAATCGGATCGTCGCGAGTGCGCCGCCGCCGCGCAGGACGGCGTGGAAGCGTCCGGCCGCGTCCTCGACGACGCGCCCCGGCTCGTCGCCGGGATCGAGGGCCACCTGCTGCAGCAGGCGCGCCGCCACCATGTCCGCGCGCCACACGACGTCCCGATCCGGATCCGCGAAGACGAACGTCCGCCCATCCCGCGCCGCGAGCAGGGAGCCGCCCGAGATCGGCGGGGGAGGGGGATCGCTCTCGCGGACCGGCGCCGACGGATCGAACGTGGCCGGGGTGACCTCGGGCTGCGGGATGCGGGCGGCGGGACCGCAGCCCGGAATCGAGAGGAGCACGAAGATCCGGCCTGCGCCCATCGCGCGCGCTTTTCCTCGCAACCCTCGTGCCAGCCGGCATCGCTCGCGTTTTCGTCCTGGCTGTCACCCACTCGCCTCGGGCGAACACTTGAGCCTGGAATTCGCGTGTCCCGCTCGCTCCGGCGGCGTCCTGCGCCCCGATACGCCGGCATCTGACCGGGGTGCGGGCTCGCTTCGCTCGCGCATCCCTCGGGTTCGTCGTGCTCACCATAGCTCTGCTATGGTTCCGCGCGCCGCACCCGCATCTGCCGCCGTCTCGTGACGCAGGACGCTCGCGTGCTCGGGGACCCGCGAATTCCAGGCTCAGTCGGGTGTACCCTCGGCGTCGTGGAAGACTTCGTTCGCCTCCGCTGCCCCTACTGCCACGAGCTCGTCGAGATCTCCCTCGACCCCCAGACCGCCGGCGTCTTCGTCCAGGACTGCGAGGTCTGCTGCCGCCCCTGGCAACTCTTCGTCCGCCGCGAGGAGGATGGAAGCCCGGTCGTCGAGGTGACACGAGCGCAGTAGCGTCGGGGGCGCTCAGCCGTCGTCCACGGGCTCGCACTTCAAGGGGATCGGCGGACCGCCGCGCACCAGCTCGAGGATGGCCTGCTCGACGCGAACTCCTTCGGGGACGTGCAGCACGGCGACGTCCCGGCTCGTGCCGGGACACTCGTCGAGTTCGCCGCGCTCGTTCTCGCAGGCGCCGTCGGACTGGCTCCACTGCGAGATCGTGAGCGTGCCGCGCGGTGCGCGCGAGATGGAGTATCCGGCGAAGCCGGCCATCTGGAACGTGATCCCGGCGGCGGCCTCGGGGCCGCCGGAGGCGGGACGGGCGGGCAGGCACATGTGCTGGAACGGAGGATGCAGGCCGCCGAGCTGCCCGCGGAGCATGATCCGGCGCGAGACTCGGCCGATGCGGGCGACGAGCTCGACGGCGCGTCGCCCATCTTCCTCGTCGCCAGTCGGATTCGCCCGACCGGGGTAGACGACCCAGGAGAGGCGAAGCGGCGCGTCGCCGCGGTCCTCGGGCCAGGCCGGATCGTCGTGGACCGGCGGACCCGCATCCGCGGGGGACGCCGACGCCGACGCCGACGCCGACGCCGGGACCGGCGGAGCCGTCGACGCAGGCCTCGCGGCGACGGGCGGCTGCGCCGGCACGGCGCTCCCGGAAACCGGCGAAGCCGAGATCGGAGCCGAAGCCTGCGGCGAGCACGCGACGAGCCCGATGGCGATGGCGGCGAGCACCCGGAGCGATGATACCGGAGTCGCCGTTGCGCACGGCCGGGGCCGGGCATTCTCGGTGCCTGTCATCCGCCTCGGTACCCTCGTCCGCAAGTTCGGTGACGTATCCTTCAACGCAAGGGCGCAAAGGCGCGAAGGCGCCAAGCCGGGAATGACCGCCATTGCGGCTTCGCGTCCTGGCGTCCTTGCGTTTGGGATTCGTAACAGTAGCGGTGGAGGGTACTCAGTCCGCGAGCAGCGGCTCGAAGATCGCTTCGCCGCCGGAGAACTGGCCCATCTGTGCGCCGACGATCCGCATCGTCGACAGGTCGACGAACGTCACCGACGGACTCGCGGCCATGCCGGTCTGCGCGGGGTCGCTCCACGGAAACATGGCGAACGTGGGGTCTGCGGCCCACGGATGATCGTGCTCGACCCCCTCGAGCCAGAACTCCTCGGCGTAATCGGGCGTCATGCCGGTGCCGACACCGAGGACGAAGAGTCCGTCGGGTCCGTACCGGGCGTGCCAGCTCTGGAGGACCGGCGCCTCGTGCAGGCAGCAGTGGCAGCTGTCGGAGAGCAGCGCGAGCGCGAGGATCCGCGGTCCACCCGCATACTGCCCCCACGCCCAGAGCGTCTCGGAGGTCCACGCGTCGTCCGGTCCGTCGCCCGCCACGGCGAACGGCGGGGCGACGTCGCCCACGATGTACCCGTACGGTCCCTCGGGGTACGGCGGCGCGTCGTTCGCGGCCTCCAGCTTCGATTCGCCAGGGTTCTGGACCGGCTGCGTCACCCGGACGAGGGCCGGCCCGCCTGTTTCTTCCGCCGAGGCTGCAACGAAATCGGCGCTGGAGCCCAGACACCCGGCTCCGAGTGCCCCGGCGAGCCCGATCGCCCCGATCGCCCCGATTGCCCGGTCCGCAGTGACGCGCATCCCCGACCTCCACCCATCCGATGCCGGCCGGGACCCGAAATCATCTGACTGCTCACTCCTCCCGGCACCCCGCCGCGCCGCGGAACATCCAGTCGAAGCTCGCCTGGCAGTCGTCCATGTCGAGGTCCCCGTCGTCGTCCCAGTCGCCGACGGGCTGATCGCAACAGCCGTCCGGTTCGCCGTCGAGAACGACCGTCTGGCAGACGGCGACGTCCGAGATGTCGAGGTCGCCGTCGTCGTTGAGGTCGCCGCACGCGGAGGTGCAGGCGGCGATGGCCGCGTCGTCGCAGAAGCACCCCGAGTCGGGATCGCAGGTCGCGTCCTCGCTGCACAGCTCGTCCGACGCCTCGAACGTGCACTCGCCGGGCTCGGCGCAGACGTCCTCGGTGCAGTCGACTCCGTCGTCGCAGTCGAAGTCGCGTCCGCCCTCGCAGCGTCCGGCGTCGCACTCTTCCTCGCCGTTGCAGACGAGTCCGTCGTCGCAGTCGGCGGCTGACTCGCAAGCGACGTCGCCTGTCTCGGTGTCCGAATCGGTGTCCGCGTCGGTGTCGGTGTCCGAATCGGCGTCGGCCTCCGTGCCCGTGCCCGTGCCCGTGCCCGTGCCCGTGTCCGAATCGGCATCGGAATCCGCTTCGGCGACATCCCCACGCGAATCCGATCCCTGCGCGCAGCCCGCCACGAAAAGAGCGACGACGATCCTCATCGGAAGACCCTCCTGACGGCCCAACTCCGCAATCGCAAAGCCATCGGGAATCCTTGGCGATTCCGCGATCCCTGTCGCCCGGCAGGCGACAGAAAGTGATAGCCTGTGGCGACCGTGGAACCCGACCACGACGCCGAGACTCTCGCCTACGGGCAGCAGCCGCAGGACACGGGTCCGACCGTTCGCCGAGCGCAGCTGTCCGTCGTGGAGGGGCCGCGCCAGGGGCTCTCGTACCAGGCGCCTGCAGACCGCTGCGCCATCGGATCGCACCCCTCGAACGACCTGGTCGTCGACGATCCGACGGTCTCGCGGTTCCACTGCGAGGTCGTCGTCACGCGCGAGGGCCGCGTGCGAGATCTCGACTCGACGAACGGGACGGTCGTCGACGGCGTCCGCGTGGCAGAAGCATTCCTGCGCGAGGGGAGCCTGCTGCGGCTCGGCCGGACCGTCGTGCGATTCGATCTCGCGGCCGAGCGCAACCGGCTGCGCCTCTCCGATCGCACCGAGTTCGGAACGCTCGTCGGCCGGTCGATCGCCATGCGGACCGCGTTCGCGCTCCTCGAGCGGGCGGCGCGCACGGACGTCACGGTGCTGCTCGAGGGCGAGACCGGCACCGGCAAGGAGCGCGCGGCGCGCGGCCTTCACGAGGCGGGCGCGCGCCGCAAGGGCCCGCTCGTCGTCGTCGACTGCAGCGCGATTCCCGCGAACCTGCTCGAGACCCAGCTCTTCGGGCACGAGAAGGGGGCGTTCACCGGGGCGGAGTCGAGGCGCATCGGAGCGTTCGAGGAAGCGAACGGGGGAACGATCTTCCTCGACGAGATCGGCGAGCTCCCCCCCGATCTGCAGCCGAAGCTCCTGCGCGTCCTGGAGGCGCGGGAGATCCGCCGGCTCGGCTCGAACGCGGACCTGGCGGTCGACCTGCGCGTCATCGCCGCCACGAACCGCGACCTGCGCGCCGCCGTGAACGCGGGCAGTTTCCGTCCCGACCTCTACTACCGCCTGGCCGTGGTGCGCGTGGCCCTGCCTCCGGTGCGAAGCCGCCCGGACGACATCCCTCTGCTGGTGGAGTCCCTGCTGCAGGGTCTCGGCGCGGACGGGTCCGCCTCGGCACCCCTGCGCGGGCCGGAGTTCCTGGCGGGCCTCGCACGGGCCGCATGGCCGGGAAACGTGCGCGAGCTGCGAAACCACCTGGAGCGCTGCCTCGTACTGGATCAGGTGATGCCGCCGGGGGACGCCTTGCCCGCCGAGGCGGGCCTCGTGGTCGATGCCTCCGTCCCCTACGCCCGGGCGCGCGACCAGGCGATCGCCGAGTTCGAGCGGCACTACGCGGAGGCGCTTCTGCGGCTGCACGGCGGGAAGGTGACGGCGGCTGCGAAGGCGGCCGGGATGGACAGGCGCTACCTGCACCGCCTGCTCAAGCGTCACGGGCGAGGCGCCGGGTGATCCACGCGGGGGACCTCGTCGACGATCGCTTCGAGGTCGCGGCCGAGGCGGGAGCCGGCTCGATGGGCACCGTCTTCCGCGCCCTCGACCGGACGACCGGCGGCCCCGTGGCGCTCAAGGTCCTGCACGGTGCGGACCCCGCCTGGGTCGACCGATTCTTCCGCGAGGCGGCCCTGCTCGCGCGCCTGTCCCACCCGGCTCTCGTGGGCTACGTCGGGCACGGGGCGACGCCGGCCGGCGCGCGCTGGATCGCGATGGAGTGGCTGGAGGGAGAGAGCCTCGACGCGCGGCTGTCCGGGGCGGGCCTCGAGGTGCAGGGCGCGATCGTCGCCGTCGCGCGCGCGGCCGCGGCGCTCGGGTTCGCGCACGCGCGCGGCATCGTGCACCGCGACGTCAAGCCCTCGAACCTGTTCCTGGTGGGTGGCGAACCCACGCGCATGAAGGTCCTCGACTTCGGCATCGCGCGCCTGTCGGGCGCGGCGCACCGGCTCACGCAGACCGTCGCGCTCCTCGGGACTCCGGGCTACATGGCGCCCGAGCAGGCGCGCGGCGAGCGGGACGTCGGTCCGGCGGCAGACGTCTTCGCGCTCGGCTGCGTCCTCTTCGAGTGCCTCGCCGGACGTCCGGCGTACTCCGGCGGGCATCCGCTCGGCGTCCTCGCGCAGATCGTCCTCGACGACCCGCCGAGGCTCGCGGACGTGCGCGACGATCTCCCGGCGCCGCTGACCGACCTCGTGCTGCGCATGATGTCCCGCGATCCGGCCGGGCGCCCCACGAACGGGGACGAGGCGGCGGAGGCGCTCACGGGGCTCGGTGGCTTCGAGGGCGCGGCTCCGGCGCGCGCGGTGCCAACCGCCGCGCTCGGCGACTCCGAACGGCGCGTCGTTTCCGTGGTGCTCGCGGCGACCGTCGCCCTGCGGCCCGACATCGCGGCGACCCTCGCCCCCTCGGAAGTCGACTCGCTGCTCGATCCCGTCCGCGCGGCCGCCGGTGCGCACGGCGCGCGTGCGGAGATGCTGGTCGACGGATCGATCGTCGCGATGGTCCGCGGGACGGGCACGGCCGTGGAGCTCGCGGTGCGCGCGGCCCGGACCGCGCTCGCCATGAAGCGGGTCCTTCCACACGCGCGCCTCGCGCTCGCGACGGGACGCGCCGTCGTCACGGGAGCCGTCCCCGTCGGCGAGGTGATCGACCGCGCCATCTCCCTCATCGCAGGCGCGCCGCACGGCGTGGTCCGGATGGACCCGACGACCGCCTTGCTGGTCGAAGAGCGCTTCGACGTCCTGCGGGAAGGCGACGCCTTTGTCCTCGGCGTCGAGCGCGAAGCCGCGGACGAGGTGCGGATGTTCCTCGGCCGACCCGCTGCCTGCGTCGGACGCGACCGCGAGCTCGCCCTCCTGCTCGGCACGTGGGACGACTGCGTCTCCGAGGGAGCGCCGAAGGCCGTGCTCGTGACGGGTTCCGCTGGCGTCGGCAAGTCGAGGCTGCGCGACGAGACGATCAGCCGGCTGCGGGACCGTGGCGATTCCTTCCTCTTGCTCGTCGGCCGCGGCGACGAGATCCGCGCGGGAAGCGCATTCGGCCTGATCGCGCCCGCGCTGCGACACGCGGCGGGGATCGTTCCGGGCGAGCCCGCGGAGGCGATGCAGGCGCGCATCCGGGCCCGCCTCGGCGCGTTGCTTCCGGACGGCGATCGCGAGCGTGTCGTCGAGTTTCTCGGCGAGCTCGTCGGCGTCCCGTTCCCGGACGAAGATCGCGTCCAGCTGCGCGCGGCGCGCAGGGATCGCGTCCTCTTGGGAGACCAGATCCGCGCCGCCTGGGAGGACTGGCTCGCCGCGCAGTGCGCCCAGCATCCCGTGCTGCTCGTCCTCGAGGACCTGCACTGGGGCGACCTGCCGACCGTGCAGCTCGTCGACGGCGCGCTGCGGGCGCTCGAGGGCGCGTCGTTCATGGTCCTCGCGGTCGGACGGGAGGACGTACGCGAGCGGTTCCCCGATCTATGGACTTCCCGGGACGTGCTCGAGATCCGGCTGTCGCGCCTGTCGCGGGCGGCGAGCGAGAAGCTCGTCCGGTCCGCGCTCGGCGACACGGTCGACGTAGCGACGGTGGGGCGCATCATCGAGCAGTCCGACGGGAACGCGTTCTTCCTCGAGGAGATCGTCCGCGCCGTCTCGCAGGGCCAGACCGGCGCGCTTCCCGACACCGTCCTGGGGATGATCCAGGCGAGGCTCGACGGGCTGGACCCGGATGCCCGTCGCGTCCTGCGCGCGGCGAGCGTCTTCGGCCGGACCTTCTGGCAAGGCGGCGTCGCGGCGCTGCTCGGAGGGCGCAGTTCCACGTGGGTCGGCGAGCGGCTCGACGATCTCGCGAACGCGGAAGTGATCGTCCGCAATTCGGCCAGCGCGTTCCCCGGCGAGACGGAGTGGACGTTCCGGCACGTGCTCGTCCGCGAGTGCGCCTATCAGGCGCTGACGGACTCCGACCGGACGCTCGGACACCGGCTCGCCGCCCAGTGGCTCGAGCGCGCGGGCGAGCGGGACGCCGTCGTCCTCGCGGAGCACTCGGAGCGGGGAGGGTCTCCCGAGCGCGCGGCGACCTTCTACCTGCGGGCGGCGGCCGATGCGCTGAAGGGCAACGACCTCGCCGGCGCGATCGCCAGGGCCGAGCACGGCGTCCGCTGCCTGGGCGCGCAGGCGGACTCCGAGAGCGTCGGGGCCCTGCGCCTCGTGCAGGCGGAGGCGAGCCGATGGAGCGGCGCGCTCGCGGACGCCGAGGGAGCGGCCCTCGAGGCGGTCGAGCGGTTCCCCGTGTCCACCGCCCGCTGGTACGACGCCCTCGGGGAGCTCCTCGTCGCGTCCGGCCGGCTCGGGCGCAGGGACAACGTCGCCGGATGGGCCGAGGCGCTCCGGACGTCTCCTGCCGGAGCGCCCGACGCGCGCATCGCGCGGGCGAGCGCGCTGTGCCTCGCGGCGTGGCAGCTGTCGAGCGGTGCCGTGTCGGATCAGGGTCCGGTGCTTCTCGCGGCCGCGGAGGAAGCGGTCGCCGCTCTGCCGGGCGACGAGCCGCTGCTGCGCGCACAGCTCCTGCGCGCCCGTTCCTCGGGCCTCGTCGGCGCGGGCGACCTCGGCCACGCCGTCGCGCTCTACGACCAGGCCGCATCCGAGTTCGATCGCGCGGGCGACACGCGCAGCGCCTGCGTGCAGCGCGGCAACGAGGGCTACGCGCTGTTGCTCCTCGGCCGCTACGAGGATGCACAGCGCGCGCTGCACGGGGCCCTGGCCGCGTCGGAGCGCATGGGCCTTTCGTACATCGCCGCCTTCGTCCGACAGAATCTGGGGCTTGCGCTCGCGATGCTCGGACGCCTCGCCGAGGGGCGCTCCATGGAAGAGAAGTCGGTCGCATGGTTCCGTGCGCGCGGGGACGTCATGTTCCACGGCGGATCGCGGTCGTACCTGGCGACCATTCTCCAGCTCGCGGGCGATCTCGCGCGCGCCGAGGAGGAAGCGCGCGAGGCCGTCGCCATCATGGCCTCGGTGCCCCGCTACCTCACGACCGCGCTGGCGACACTCTCGTGCATCCTGCTCGCCCGCGGCGACGTTGCAGGCGCCCTCGTCGCCGCCCGCCGCGCCGTCGACTCGTTCGAGTCCCGCTCCGACGAACGGGAGGCGCTCGCGTTCCTCGCGCTCGCCGAGGCCCTCGACGCCTCGGGCCGCCCTGCCGAGGCGACGGCCGTCGCCCGCAGCGCCCACGCGCGCCTCATCGCCCGCGCCGACCGCATCAAGGACGCCCCGTCGCGCGACAGCTTCCTCACGAAGGTCCCCGAGAACGCGAAGCTCGCCGCACGCGCGGGAGCGGGGTAGACGAATACCCTATTCGAGCTCGGGCACGCAGCAACCCGTGATGCACACCTCGAATGCCGGACAGGTGTCGTCGCCTGCGAGGCCGCAGGGCGCACCGTCACCGGGATCGGGACAGCGGTCCTCGCCCGAGTCGGGGTCGCAGCCCTCGGGCAGCTCGGTGCGCCCGAAGCACAGTTCGCACTCGCCGCAGTCGTTCAGACAGTCCGCGACCTGAGTGCACGGGTGGCAGAGGGCGTCGTCCTCGATCGCGTCGGGGGTACACGTGACCTCGTTCCGATCACTGCCCTCGTAGGAGCCGAGCCAGACCGTCCGGTCTCCTCCGTCGATCGAGCAGCAGCCGAAGCAGTCACAGCCATTCGGCGTCAGCGGCCCGCAGATGTCGTGGCAGATCTCGCTCTGCACGTCCGGGCAGTCCGGGGTGCCGACCCTTTCCTCGTCGTACGGACAGCTGTCCGCCGGCTCGGGGTTGCCGGGATCGGCGTCCTCGAACGGATCGCACGAATGGTCCCAGTAGCACTCGTCGTTCCCCCAACCACCGTCGTTGTCCCAGTAGCAGTCCGACTTGCACGCGGCGTTGTTCGCGCCAGAGATATCCAGCGCGTAGTGGTCCTCCGTGTTGTCGCATGCCCCGAGGCACCCGTCGTCCGCCGAATCGACGAGGCCGTCGCCGTCGTCGTCGAGACAGTTCCCGCACAGGTAGTTGCGATCGGCGCAGTTGCTCAGGCAACAGCCGGGAACGACCTCCTCGCAGCCCTCGCTCGTGTCGGAATCCGCGTCCGAGTCCGTGTCGACGTCCGTGTCGGCGTCCGTGTCGGCGTCCGTGTCGGCGTCGCCGCCGGGTGCCGCGTCGTCACCGCCGCAGCTGCATCCCGCGACGAGCGCGGAGAGGATCCAGACGAAGGTCCGTCGCATGTCGTTCCTCCGAAGCGAGAGGCGAGAAACCGTACTGTTTCATCATACGCTTCCCACCACTTCCGGGACAGGCGGCCCTCAGTGATAGACTTCCTGCGTCGTGCGAGCGCTTCTCCTGGGGTGTGTCCTGTCATGGGCCGGATGCGGATGCGGTGAGAACGAGCGCAAAGACGCCGGCACCGGGCCCACGGATGCGGGGACGGACGCCGGGATCGACGCCGGCACGGACGCCGGGATCGACGCCGGCACGGACGCCGGCCCGACCTGCGAGACGCTCGAGCTGCAGCGGGTCACCTCGGATCTGTCGTTCCCGATCTTCGCGACCGCGCCGGCCGGGGACGATCGGATCTTCGTCGTGGAGCACCTCGACGGGCTGATCGTCCTGGTGGACGACGCCGGCCTGCGAGAGACGCCGTTCCTCGACCTGCTGGATCGGATCGACACGAGCGGTTACGAGGCGGGCCTGCTCGGGCTCGTCTTCCACCCGGACTACGCGGACAACGGCCGGTTCTACGTCTCGTACACGACGCCGACTGCGACGCTGCGCATCTCGCGCTTCCAGGTCGGTGCGGGCACGCCGGACGTCGCCGATCCCGACAGCGAGTCGATCGTCATCGAGATCCCGCAGCTCACCCACCACAACACGGGCGGGATGATGCTGTTCGGACCCGACGGGTACCTCTACATCGTCACGGGCGACGACGACGACGATCCGGACGACGGCCTCAACCCCGGCCAGGACCTCTCGTCGCTCAATTCCAAGATGCTTCGCATCGACGTCGACGGCGCGGAGCCCTACGAGGTGCCACCCGACAACCCGTTCGTCGGGGACGTCGGCGTGCCGCCCGAGGTCTGGCTCTGGGGGCTGCGCGAGCCGTACCGGTTCTGGTTCGACACGACCGGCGACCTGTACATCGCGGACGTCGGACAGGTCCTGCGCGAGGAGATCGACGTGATCCCGGCGGGGGAGGGGGCCGGCTGGAACTTCGGCTGGCCCACCATGGAGGGCACTCGCTGCCACACTCCGCCGGAGGGTTGCGACACGACCGACCTCGTGGTGCCCGTGTTCGAGTACGACCACGGCGACGGCAGCGCAATCATCGGCGGGAGCGTCTACCGCGGCGCTGCACTCTCGCAGTGCTGGCAGGGCCGCTACTTCTTCGGCGACTACCCGTCCGGCTGGGTGAAGAGCCTGCAGTGGGATGGGGCCGACGGCGCCACCGACGTCCGGGAGAAGACCGACGTCGTCGTGGGGAGCCTCGTCTCCTTCGGCGTCGACGGCGACGGCGAGATCCTGATCCTGGGACTCGACGAGACGCTCGATCGAATCGTCGCGCGACCCGAGTGAGAGCCCCTGAGCGCCCCGAAAATCAGCCTGATCGCAACGTGGCTCGTGCTCTCGGCCGGCTGCTCGGATCGGCCGCCGGCCGATTCACCGGGGGAGCCGGACGCCTCGCCGGATGCCGGGACCGATGCCGAGACGGAGGGATTCGACCTCTCCCGGATCCAGGACGACGTCGTCTACCGGGACAACGACCGGAACCTCGACTCCGCCGCGCTCGCGGTGCCCGATCCGATCGACGGGCTGTGAGGCGTCCGCACGACCCGGAGTGAGCGCTCACTCGTTGCAAGCACAGCCGGGCGGACGGCGACAGACGTCGCGGCGCGAGATGCACCCGTCGCCGCACGCCTGACGTCGCCCGCAGACGCGGCAGCATTCGGGCGCCGCAGTCGCCGCAGCGCCGGCGTCCGGGCTCGCGCCCGCGCCGAGGTCCGTGCCGATGGCCGCCGTCGATGGCGCCGACGACTGCTCGGCTGGCGGCGGCGGCTGCGTCGGAGCGGCAGTCGACGGGGCGGCGGTCGCGAGCGGGGCGGCCGACATGGGTCCGTCGCTCTTCGCGACCGTCATCGGTCCGAAGGCCCACGCGCAGGCGACCAGGCCGAGCGAGAAGACGACGAGAGCGCGCCGCACGGCCGGAGACTACACCGGCACCGGCCGCTGTGCCGCGTTGTGCCGGCGAGGTGACGCTCCGCGACGGGCCGGTCCGCGGTTAATATGCCTTCCATGCGCGTCATCCTCGTGGGTTGCGTGGCGCTGGCGGCGTGCGGCACGGTCGAGGGGGACGGCGATGGGGGCCCGGACATCGACGAGCCGCCCACCTGCGTCGACCAGTACGGCGACGCAACGGGGTTTGTGCCGTGTTTCGAGGAGAGTGTGCGGTGCGTCTTCCAGGTCGCGCCGCTGGGCTCCAGCTGCGACGACGTGTGCGGCGGCCGTGGAGGCGAGTGCGAAGCGGCCCACGGATCGGACGCGAGCGGTGCGGAGTGCGCGCTCGGCGCCGCGGTGCTCTGCGACGCGAGGCTGGAGCTCGACGTCGTGATCTGCGAATGCAGCCGTGGCTGCGGTGGTGGCGTGGCGTGCAGCGGCGGGCTGAGCTGCGAGGGCGGCGCCTGTCTGTAGCGAGAGGGTCTCCCGCGCTAGCCCGACATCAGTCTGGCATTCTCGGCAATCCCCGTCAGGAAGCTCTGCCGCAGCGCCTCGTCCGGGATCGTCGCCGCACGCTCCGTGAGGCGGCGGCGCGCATCGGTCCTCGCCGCGTCGGCCTCCTCTTCGCGGCCGGCGGCCCGGGCGGCCTCGACGAATGACAGGCGGACCAGCGACTCGAACTCCTCGATGGACCCGAGCGCCTCGAGCGTCCCCATCGCCCCCCGCGCGGCCTGCAGGGCCTCGGCGGTTCTCCCCATCGCGAGGAGCGCGCGCGACCTAGCGGCGAGCGCGGCTGCGCGCGCGGGAGGCGCAAGCGAGAGAAGCTGCTCGGCGAGCTGCGCCTCGCGGGCCGCCGCCGCCGCGTCTCCCGCCCCGAGCTCGATCGCCGACAGGTAGATCCGGGTCCAGCCCTCGAAGCGCCGGTTTCCCTGCGCGCTGCTCGCCCAGATCGCAGCGGTCGCCGCGGCGCGTGCCGCGTCCCACTCCCCGGCCGCCTGGTGCACGAGCGCGAGGTTCTGCTTCGCGCGCGCGACGACCGCACCGAGCCCCATCCCCTCGGCCTGCGCGAGCCCGCGTTCGAAGGCGGCGCGCCCCCGCTCGAAATCGCCGACCTCGCACCACGCGAACCCGACACTCACGCGCGCGTTGCACGCGCTTCGCTCGTCGCCCGCCGTCTCGAAGAGCCCGAGGGCCGAGAGGTATCCGTGCAGGTCGGCCCCGAGGTCGCCGCGGTGCCTCGCCCGCGCGCCGCGCAGTCGGTGCACCTCCGCCCGCGCCCGGGGATCGAGGTCGTCGGCCGCGAACGCGATCACCCCGACGCGATCCAGGATCTCGTCGGAGACGTCGTAGCGCGCCGCGTGAAAGGTCTGCCGGGCGGCCGCGCACAGGCACGCGACCCGCGCGCTGACCGCGCCGGCCTCGGGAGGGACCGAGTCGATGTCGCGCCAGCCCAGCGCGCGGCCGTACTCGCCGCGCCGCCCGGCGGCCGTGATCGTCTCCTCGAGGGCGCGCAGGGCCGCGGCACTGCCCGGCGCCAGCAACGTCGCAGCTTCCTCTGCCAGCGATTCGGCCCGCGGGAAATCTCCGCGCCAGCGCTCGGCCTCGGCGGCGACGAGACGCAGCCGTCCGAGCGTCTCGCCCGCCGCGCCGGCGGCGCCCCGATCCGCGGCCACGACGGCGGAGGCGAAGTCGTGCGCCTCGAGGGCCGCGATCGCGGCACGAAGGTGCAGGGGTGCCGCCCGTGCGGCGTCGCCCGCCGCATCGAAATGTGCGCCGAGCACGGCGGGGTCGCGCTCTCCGGCACCTTCGAGCCACTCTCCGGCGAGCCCGTGCAACAGCGCGAGGTCCGACGCCGCGATCGCCGCGTACGCGGCCTCCCGGATCGGCTCGTGCCGGAACGCCCACTCGGCTTCGTCGGCGAAGCGGCTCGTCCGGCGCCGCAGGACGATGTCGCGGCCCGCCAGCTCGGGCAGCCACGCGGCGGCGCCCGGATCGGACAGCAGGTGGACGACGCCGCCCGACCAGAAGGCCCGCCCCAGCACGCTCGCGGCCCCGAGCACCCGCCGGGCCTCCGGCTCGACCAGTGCGATCCTCGATTCGAAGATCGCGCGGACCGTGTCGGGCAGCTCGGTCGAACCCGAGCGTGCGGCACGGCACAGCTCGCGCAGTACGAGGGGATTGCCGTCCGCGCGCTCGACGATGCGGGCGACGTCGCCCGTGGCCTCGCCCAGCTCGACCCGGGCGAGGGCCTGGGCCGCGCGGCGCGGAAGGGATCCGAGTCGAATCTCGGTCGCCGCGCCATGCGGGAACATCGCGCCCTTCGCGGCCCCCTCCGCGCGGCCGAGCGCGAGGACGAACAGAGGCCGTTCGCCCATGGAGCCGAGCGCCTCGTCGACGAAGCGCAGCGTCGCGGCGTCCGCGTGGTGGACGTCCTCGAGCACGAGCGCGATCGGCCGCGACTCGCACTCGGCGCGCAGCCAGTCGGCGAAGGCGCGCCGCATCTGGTCGCCGAGCAGGACCGGGTCCGCCCGCGCCGCCCGCAGGGGCGCGAAGTCCGAGTCGTCGAAGGCGACGTCGGCGATCTCCCCGACGAACCGCACGACGCGCGTCCGATCGTCCGGCGACACGTGCCGCCCGACGCGCTCCTCGATGCGTCCGCGACGGATGGCCGCGGCGTCTGCGCTCTCGATCCGCGCCGCGCCCCGGATCGTCCTGCCGAGGAGCGCGAGGGCCGAGTCGGATTCCATCCGATCCGCGCGCGCGATCCAGATCTCGGGTGGAGCCTCGCCCCCGAGGATGTCCGCGAGGGCCCGGCGGCGCAGCGCCGACTTCCCGACGCCGGCGTCGCCGCGCACCACGACCACGCGCGCAGTTCGCTCTTCGGCGCAGGCCTCGTACTCGGATCGGATCGCCATGACCTCCCTGTCACGACCCACGAAGGGCTCGGCCCCGGCGTCGGCGTCTCGCTGGATGGACGTTGCAGGCGCCGCGGCATGCTCGCGCTGCAAAGGCGTCACGGGGCGGTCCAGCAGTGCGGCCACTGCGTCGCCGCGCTGCGGCCGCGCGGCCGGGTCCTTCGACATCAGGCGCGCGATCAGACGGGCGACATCGTCCGGGACCTCGGGTCTGACTTCGCGGACGGACGGCGGATCGTCGAGCAAGGCCCGCGCGATCGCGCCCCACGCGTGCTCGGCCTCGAACGCCCGCCGCCCGGTGAGGCACTCGAAGAGGACGGCGCCGAGGGAGAAGATGTCGGCCGTCGGGCCCATGCGGTCGCCGCGGGCCTGCTCGGGCGACATGTACCCGGGAGTGCCGATCGGGCCGCCCGGCGCCAACCCACCCCGCGCACGGGCGGTCCCGAAGTCGACCAGGACGGCGTCGTCGACGCGACCGCTGCGCAGCAGCACGTTTCGCGGTGTCACGTCGCCGTGAACGATGCCCGCGCGATGCGCGGCGCCGAGCGCCGACGCGAGCCGCCCCGCCAGGCGCAGGGTCTCGGGGACCCCCAGAGGTCCGCGATCGAGGGCCGCAGCGAGACTCTCACCGTCGATCCACTCGATCACGAGGAAGCGCGAGTGCTCGTCTTCGAAAAGATCCACGAACCGAGCGACACCGGGGTGTCGGAGGTCCGACAGGTGCGCCGCCTCCCGGGCGAGGTCCGCTACGCCCGCACCGGTGAGCACCTTGATGGCGACGGGTGCGCCGCTTTCGCGGTCGCGAGCGCGCAGCACGGTCGAGGTCCCGCCGACTCCGGCGAGGCGCTCGATCTCGAAGCGCCCGGCGAGGACGCGGCCGGGTGCTACGAGCGTCGCCGCCACAGGGCGAAGGCGATCGCCAGCGCCGCGGCCCAGGGCGCTGGGTGGCGACCGCCCGTCCGGCATCCGCACCCGCCGTCGTCGCCCGTCGTGTCGGCGTCGGCGTCCGTGTCGGCATCCCCGTCCGTGTCTGCGTCCGTGTCCGCATCGCCGCCGAACTCCCCGCACACGCCCACCTCCGCGGTGCCGCCCGGAACGATCCACCCGGTCCCGGTGCAGGGGTCCACGCCGCACTCGGCGCCGTCGCCGGCCGGATCGCAGAACTGCACGCACTCGCCGTTGATGCAGCCGAAGCCCTGGGCGCAGTCGTTGAGGAACTTGCAGGGAGCGCCCGCCACGCCTTCCCCGGCCGGGGCGCAGGTCGTGGTGCCGGTCTCCGCGTCGATCACGTAGCAGCCGTCGTCCGCGTCGGGGCAGCTCTGTGCCAGGGGATCGCAGTTGTCGGGCGTCTCGCAGGAGTAGCCGAGCACGCCGCCTGCGTCCGCCCGCAACGATACCGAGCACAGCGCCCCCTCGGGACACAGGGCGTCGTCGGATTCCGTGACGCCGCACCAGTGGGAGCAGAAGCGATCCGCCGCCCCGCCCAGGCACAGGTACCCGCAGGCGCAGTCGTTCGACGCCTCGCACGCCGCATCCTGCGTGGCCGTCCCGGCCGCCACGCAGGTCGGCACCTCGTCCGCGTCGTAGTAGCAGCACTCGCCGGCTGCGCAGCCGCCACCGTCCTCGGCCTGGACGTCGCATTCGCCCCCCGCGAACGCGGCGGCCGGTACGAGAAGGAGCAGGAAGCCGACAAGGGTCTTCATGCACCGGAGCCTAGCGACCCGCGTCGACCAAGTCGAGTCGTGGCCGACCGATGGGTCGTGCCGTATGATCGACCTGCCATGCGCTTCGCTCCGCTCGTATTTCTCGCCGCGTGTGGCGCCCGCTCGGGACTCCTGGTCTGCCTCGGCGACGAGGGTGCCGGGGACGGGCCGCTGGTCCTGCATGAGGACGGCGCGATCCCCGGGGTGAGCTTCCAGGTCGAGATCCAGACGATCGCGCAGGTGGACCTTCTCGTCCTCGTGGACAACTCGCCCTCCATGCGGGAGGAGCAGGCCAACTTGACGGCGAACTTCGCCGACCTCGTGTCGGCGCTCGTCGCTCCGCCCGACGAGGACGCGGACGGAGAGGCCGACTGGCACGCCGTCGAGAGTCTTCACGTCGGCGTCGTCACACCCGACATGGGGACGTCCGGGTACCCGATCCAGACGTGCGACAACGCCGAGCGGGGGGACGACGGAGTTCTCCAGAATCTGCCCGCGGCCGGGATGATCACGTGCGAATCCACCTATCCGAAGTTCCTCGAGTTCGACGCGATCGCGGGAGACGACCCCATCGGGTTCTCTGACGACTTCTCCTGCATTGCCACCCTGGGCGACGGAGGCTGCGGCTTCGAGCAGCAGCTCTTCGCGGTGGAGAAGGCGCTCACCGTCCACGCCGTCCCGGGCGGCGCGAACGACGGGTTCCTCCGTCCGGACGCCCTTCTCGCCGTCCTCATCATGACCGACGAGGACGACTGCTCCATCGCCGATCCGGCGATCTTCGGCGACGACGACTCCCTCGGCCCCCTGAACCTTCGTTGCTTCGCGAACTCCGAGATGGTGCGGCCCGTGGAGGAATTCGTGGATTCCATCCTCTCCGCCAAGCCGTTCGGAGCCGGATGGACCGTGATCGCCGCCATCACGGGCGTGCCGCCGGATCTCGTCGCACTCACCGACGCAGAGCTCGACGCGGGCGACCTGCAAGACGACGCCGACTACCGGCGCATCCTGGGCGACGAGCGGATGATGGAGACGATCGACTACTCGCCCGAGGGCGGAGGGAACCGCCTCATCCCGTCCTGCGACGTCCCGGGGCTGGGGATCGCGTTCCCGCCCCGCCGCATCGTCGAGCTCGTCCAGCAGGCCGAGCAGGCCGGAGCGAGCGGCGTCGTCCAGAGCATCTGCCAGGCGGACTGGGCCCCGACGATGCGGGCGATCAGTCACCTGGTGTGGCGCCAGCTCACGACGCCGGGATGCCTGCGGCCGGAGACGCGCGCGCGTATCGGGTTCGAGGTCCAGCCCGGTGACGTCGTTCCCTGCGCCGTCTACGAGGCGCTCCCCGACGCACGCGACTGCCGCGGCCCCGCCCGGATCGATCGCGGTGTCGTCGACGGCCGGCGCATCTGCCAGATCTGTCAGAAGGGAGAAGCATCGCGGGGGCTCGACGCCTTCGGCCTCGACGTCTCGACCTGCCCCGAGGATCCGGGATGGTCGATCGACCTCGACTCCGCCGCGTGCTCGCAGGGCGAGCTCGTCTTTGGAAGTGGAGCGGGCGGCGAAGCGCGCCCCGTCGGCGAGGCGACCGTGTACTTCGAGTGCACCTGCACCCCGACCTTCGGGTGACGCGGTGCCACGGCGGGGGGGGGGCTAATTGTAAGTACGATTGACAATTGGCCCCAACCGGGCACGATCGGCCCGTGATCCGGCGGACGCTCCACGAACGCGCGGTGGGGGCTGCGAGGCGGTTTCCCGTGATCGTGGTCACCGGTCCGCGCCAGTCGGGCAAGACGACGCTCTGCCGCATGGCCTTCCCGAGGAAACCCTACGCGTCGCTCGAGGCGCCCGATGTGCGCGAGTTCGCGATCTCGGACCCGCGCCGGTTCCTTGCGCAGTTCCCGCGCGGCGCGGTCCTCGACGAGGTCCAGCGGGTTCCGAGTCTGCTCTCCTACATCCAGGGGATCGTCGACGATCGCGGACGAAACGGAATGTTCGTCCTCACGGGTTCTCAGCACTTCGGCCTGCTCGAAGCCGTGACGCAGTCCCTCGCCGGGCGATCCGCGATCCTCCATCTCTACCCCTTCTCCCTCGAGGAGCTGCGCCGGGCGCGGCGTGTCTCGACGGACCTGTCGACGGTCCTCTTCCGGGGTGGCTATCCCCGCATCCACGACCGCCGACTCGAGCCGGCCGAGTGGCTCGCGGGCTATGTCGCCAGCTACGTCGAGCGTGACGTCCGACAGGTCCTCCAGGTCGGCGATCTGCTGTCGTTCCAGACGTTCGTCCGGATGTGCGCAGGGCGAACGGGGCAGCTCCTGAACCTCTCCGCGCTCGGCTCCGACTGCGGCATCACGCACAACACGGCGAAGGCGTGGCTCTCGGTGCTCGAGACCGGGTTCCTCTCGCTGCGTCTCCCGCCGCTCCACCGCAACCTCGGCAAGAGGCTCGTCAAGACGCCCAAGCTCCACCTGCTCGACTCCGGACTCGCGTGCTACCTGCTCGGGATACGCAGCCCCACGGACCTCGAGAGCCACCCCTTGCGCGGGGCGATCTTCGAGTCCTGGGTGGTCTCGGAGGTGCTGAAGTGGCGCGCGCACAGAGGCCTGCCGGCCGATCTCGCCTTCTTCCGCGACCGCAAAGGGGCCGAGGTCGATCTGGTCGTCGAGGCCGGCCGCCCGATCGCGGTCGAGGCGAAGTCGGGATCGACGGTGCAGCCTGGATTCTTCGGCGCGTTGACCGACTTCGGCGAAGCGATGTCCGCCCTGGCCGGGGCCCAGGTCCGCCGCGTGGTCGTCCACGGCGGTGTCGGCACGCAGGAGCGCACCGCGGCGACCGCGCTGTCGTGGTCCGACATCGACCGATTCGACTGGAGCGGGAAACGTCCCGCGCTCACCCGAGCGACTTCGCGACGCGCAGCCCGACGACCGAAAGGCGAAGCTTCGTGTAGGCGCGCCTGCGCGACGTCGTGCGGCAGTTCTGGTCGCGGCTCTGCCAGGCTCCGCCGCGCACGAAGCCCCAGGCGTCTTCGCGCGACGTGGAGCCCGAAGAAGGTGCACTCGCCTCGTCCAGACCCGAGACCTCGCCCTCGACGTCCGCGACCCACTCGGCGCATCCGCCGGCCATGTCGCGCACGCCGAACGGGCTGCAGTCCCCGGGGAACGCGCCGACGGGCTCGGGCTGCGGCAGGCCCGGCCGCGACTCGCCCATCTTGCAGAAGGTCGCGTCGAAGCCGTCCCCCCACGGGAAGCTGCGTCCGTCGGCGCCGCGCGCAGCCCGTTCCCACTCGGCCTCCGTCGGGAGCCGGACGACCGCCCCTTCCTTCTCGCTCCTCCACCGGCAGTACGCGTTCGCGTCGAACCAGTCGATTCCCAATAGCGGGATCTCGCCTGCGCGCTCGGCCCGGCAGTGGGTCCGTCCCTCGCCCTCGATGAGGCGCTCCCAGTCCGGCGCCCAGCGTCCGTCCGCGCCCTTGACGGCGTAGACGCCCTGGCCGAAGCGATCCTGCGGCAGCCGCTTTCGCGCCGCCTCGGGGTCGCGGCCCTCGAGGTCCTCGATGAACTCCAGGTACTCGGCGAAGGTCGTCGGCAGAACGCGGATGGCGAAGTCGCCCACGAGCACCTCGGCACGCGGGAGCGGGTCGATCGCCTCGGGGTCGCCGCCGACGATCGACACGCCGGCCGGCACGTAGGCCCACCCGGCTCCGATCTCCCCCTGAGTCCGGAGGGTGATCTCGATCGCCGCCGCCTTCCCGCGTCGCGCGACGAACGGATACCGCACGGTCGGAAAACCGGGCCGATCGAACAGCAGCAGCCAGCTCCCCGGCTCGAGCCGCGCGTCCTCGATCGGCGTCCGTCCGAGCACCTGCTCGCCGGTGGCCACGAGCATCCGGTCGCGCTCCACGTACCGCAGCGCCCGCACCACCGCGCCCTCGGGCTGCGTGCGAACCGACATCCGCGCGTCCGACGACAGCATGGCCGAGTACCGCCCGCCGTCGTCGTACTCGCGTACCAGCGACTCGTAGTACAGGCGCGTGGGGTCCTTGCGCTCGTCGGCCGCCTCTCGGGCGCGCGACCAGTACAGGTCGGCGAGTCCGGCCCGTGCCGCGTGGTGCTCCGGGTCCCACGACAGGGCCTGCGAGTACAGCTCGACGGCCTCCGCGAGCGCCATCGCGCGCTCCGAGTCGATCGCCTTCGCGCGGGCCTCGCGTTCCCACGCGGCGCGCTTCTTCTCCACCGGGTCCCAGGTGCGAACCCCCAGCAGCAGGCGCCGCGCCTCGGCGAGCAGCGACCGCGCCTCCTCCCCGAGCGCCGCGTACCTGCGCACGGGCTCGGCCGCCTGCTCGGCGAGTCGCGTCGCTTCCTCGCGGCGTCGCTCTCTTTCCTTGGCGCCCTCCAGGAACGCTTCCACCTCCGCTGCGACTTCCTCGGCGGACCCGGGCCGCCCCTCCGGTTCCTTCGCGAGCAAGCGCAGGCACAGGTCCTCGAGGACGAGCGGACATCCCGGGGCGACGTCGCGCGGTCGCGGCGGCTCCTCGAGGATCGTCGCCGCGATCGCGTCCTGAGATTTCGCGCGCGAGAACGGCGAACGCCCGGTCAGGATCTCGTAGAGGATGCAGCCGAGAGGAAAGAGATCCGCGCGGTGGTCCACGGAGGGCCACTCGGCCCGCGCCTGCTCGGGCGGCATGTACCCCGGGGTCCCGAGGAGCGAATCGGCGCCCGTGTCGCCCGACGTCGACGCCGCCCCACCGCCCCCGGTCTCGGGCTCGCCGAGCCGCTTCGCGATCCCCCAGTCCGCGACGTACACCTCGCCGTAGTCGCCGAGCAGGACGTTGCCGGGCTTGAGGTCCCTGTGCAGGACGCCCTTCGAGTGCGCGTACGCCATCGCGCGACACACCTGTACGAAGATCGCGGACAGGCGCGACAGCGGCCAGGCCGCCCGCGATCCCCGCAGGACCTCGCGCAGCGACCGCGTCCCGACGACGCGCATCACGTAGAACAGACGCCCGTCCGGCAGGACTCCGAGGTCGTGGATGGGGACGATCCCCGGGTGCTCGAGACCGGCCGTGATCCGCGCCTCCGCAAGGAACCGCCGGCGAAGGGTCTCGTCCTGTGCCGTGTCTTCGCGCAAGGTCTTGACCGCCACCGTGCGTCCGATCTCGCGGTCGATCGCGAGGACGACGCGCCCGACCCCGCCCCGTCCGATCTCCTCGCCCAGCTCGTACCGAGGCGCGTCCAGAGGCGGCTCCGGAAGTCGATGGCCGATCGGATCGGCCGCGACGACCTGCGTCGAGACGTCGCGCGCGAAGGCCGGCGCCTTTCCCGGCCGCGTCTTCGCCCAGGTCGCGTCGTCTTCCGCGAGCAACGCCGCCAGCTTCTCCGGCCCGAGCACCGCTGCGAAGACGTCCTCCACCCGCGCGCCGTCTCCGAGCCGCTCGGCGTGCGCCGCGACCTCGAAGATCGCAGGGGCGTCGATCCATCCTCGCGCCGCCGCCTCCACGGCGATGCGGCGCAGTCGTTCGTGGAGGCGG
>Ga0247727_10004726_pt1 | contig 28566 bp, 23 predicted proteins | sample WisWelCaveWW1625_FD_202498 | JGI IMG/M metagenome (GOLD analysis project Ga0247727, IMG submission 202498) | Biofilm microbial communities from Wishing Well Cave, Virginia, United States - WW16-25 | ecosystem: Environmental > Aquatic > Deep subsurface > Groundwater > Cave microbial mat | place...
ACGCAGGAGTACAATCAACGCTTCGCTCATCCTTTCGAGTGGAATTGGTCGTGCCGCAACTTCCTGTTCTGGCTCAATAACACGCCCGGATTAATTCGTTGCAGAACTTAGCCCACACCCCACTAGGACAGAAAGAGACCGTTGAAACTATGATCAAAAAATTATTTCCGATAATTTCTATTAATAAGAGCAACGCCAGGTGATGTATCTGGCGTTTGATTTTATTCAAGAGGTTTACTTATGGCTGTCTAATGACAGGAGGTGCTGCCACTATCTGTAAAGGTTGAACCCGCTACAGGAACAAATTGCCAGTCATAACCCGTAGTACGCAAGGTCAATTTCAATACTCCAAAGGTGGAAGAGTTACGGACCTCGCTGGCAGGTAAGATTGTACCGAATTCATACTGATCCTTGCCACCTGTGCCGATTACAATTTGGCGCAGACCCGGTGAAAATGTTGCACCGGTTGCATTCATCTCTGCGAAGCGCTCATAATTATGCTCGTGACCAGTAATCACTAATTCTGCTCCGGCGTCATACAGGATTTGCCATAGGGTTTGCATTGCTAGGCTGTTCCCGTGAGTGAAGCCTGATGACCAACGCGGACTATGCCAGTAAGCCAGCACACACTGACTCGGATTTGCAGCGAGGTCAGCTTGCAGCCATGTGATCTGAGGGCTATTGGCTGAGACATCGATCTCAGAATTCAAAGCATAGATGCGCCAGCTGCCAAGGCTGTAGACGTAGTATGAAGGAATGCTGTTGAAGTATTGAAAGTAACCTGCCGCACCCGATGTGCGATACTCATGGTTGCCGGGTACCGGTTGGGTCCGTGCTTTGTGCCGTCCCCAGGTCGGCTCGTAACAATTGATATATTCAGTATAGGTGCCACTCTCATAAACATTATCGCCGGTAGTGAACACAGTGCCTGGGATGGTATCCAGCAATTGGGCTGTTAGCTCGTCGTTGTCGTACTCACACGAGGATATATCGCCTGCCCCAACAAAAATCACATCATTTGCCGACGCAGTTGAAGTAGTTGACGTTACACTGTGGCTAAGCGTGATCACCAATTCCGGCGGCTGGCTACCCTGGCGGGAGAAAAAATGCACTGCGTCATAGCTGTCTGCCGCGAGTACAAAACTGAACGTTCCATTGCCAGTCACCAGGGAGGTGACGTCGTATTCCACCCAGGTTCCTGCGCTGATGTTGTCTTTGTTATTCACCGCGTTGCTCGTGTGGGCTGGACGCGTGTTCCAGGTGATTTCAGTTTCCGTCCACGAGGTGCCTGTCGAATACACAGCCGGGCCGTTCCTTGTGCTGTTGGAAGTGGCATACAAATGTAATCGAGCGCTCTGGACTGTACCAGATAGTCCAGTCACTGTGAAGCGGATAAAACTTTCAATATCGCCATCGCTCGCTTTTTCTACCTGCAATGTTGTAGCGTTCCCATAGTTTGTATCGGGACTTGATTGTCTTACTTGCGCGTCAGCTTCGGTGATGAAGGTAATAGGAATACCTGGTGCTGCAAATGGAGTAGATGTCACAATTGCGGAAGGGTCAAAGGTCGGGGTTGGACCGTCGGCAAACATGATCACCAATTCCGGCGGCTGGCTACCCTGGCGGGAGGAAAAATTCACTGCGTCATTGCTGTCTGCCGCGAGTACAAAACTGAACGTTCCATTACCAGTCACCAGGGAGGTGACGTCGTATTCCACCCAGGTTCCTGCGCTGATGTTGTCTTTGTTATCCACCGCGTTGCTCGTGCGGGCTGGACGCGTGTTCCAGGTGATTTCAGTTTCCGTCCACGAGGTGTCTGTCGAATACACAGCCGGGCCGTTCCTTGTGCCGTTGGTTGGGGCATACAAATGTAATCGAGCGCTCAGGACTGTACCAGATAGTCCAGTCACTGTGAAGCGGATAAAACTTTCAATATCGCCATCGCTCGCTTTTTCTACCTGCAATGTTGTAGCGTTCCCATAGTTTGTATCGGGACTTGATTGTCTTACTTGCGCGTCAGCTTCGGTGATGAAGGTAATAGGAATACCTGGTGCTGCAAATGGAGTAGATGTCACAATTGCGGAAGGGTCAAAGGTCGGGGTTGGACCGTCGGCAAACATGATCACCAATTCCGGCGGCTGGCTACCCTGGCGGGAGGAAAAATTCACTGCGTCATTGCTGTCTGCCGCGAGTACAAGACTGAACGTTCCATTGCCAGTCACCAGGGAGGTGACGTCGTATTCCACCCAGGTTCCTGCACTGATGTTGTCTTTGTTATCCACCGCGTTGCTCGTGCGGACTGGACGCGTGTTCCAGGTGATTTCAGTTTCCGTCCACGAGGTGCCTGTCGAATACACAGCCGGGCCGTTCCTTGTGCCGTTGGTTGTGACATACAAACGTAATCGAGCGCTCTGGACTGTACCAGATACTCCAGTCACTGTGAAGCGGATAAAGCTTTCAATATCGCCATCGCTCGCTTTTCCTACCTGCAATGTTCTAGCGTTCCCATGGTTTGTATCGGGACTTGATTGTCTTACTCGCGCGTCAGCGTCGGCGATGATGGTGAGAGGAATGCCTGATGCTACAAATGCGGAAGGGTCAAAGGTCGGGGTCGAATCAGTAGGAGAGGCGTTGCTAATCAGTGAAGTACAAGCTATCAGAGGTGAGATTGTAACGATCAAAAAAAGAGTGAATATGATGCGGAGAATGATATTTGTTGTTCGCACATTTGTATGTTTTGCACGCTTGACATAAATAGTCATCCTAGCCTCCAGATGCTGTGACTTGTAAAGCCGATTGATAAGGGGTAGTTAGCATGAGAAAAGAGTAGTGCCAAACCCGGCCGTGTTGGCAGTGATAATTTGGATGAAATAAGGAGAGGTTCATCCACTTGCAACGTAATTTTAACTCAGATTCTCTTTTTCGAATAAGATTTGAGCTTATATCGTCGGATATAAAGTATGTAAAATCTAACGCCGGGCTTGTTGCCCGGCGTTAGATTTTATTTTACAACTACTTTCCTTGCGATTTGCTAATGACGATTGGTACCGCTGCTGTCTTTGAATGTCTTCCCTGCAACAGGGATAAACTGCCAGGAGTAACTTGCAGAGTTGAGGGTCAACTTCAACACACCGCAGGTAGTGGAATTCCATACCTGGCTGTTGATAGGATACTGCCAAAAACATAGTGACTGGTGCCTCCTTCCCGACCTGGGAGTGGGTCGCCGCGCAATTGACCGAAACCAAACACTACTGGCTGTGTTCCGTCCGCTCCAACCAAAGACCGCACGTCGTCCCGCGCTGAGGTGTTTTCATGGAGAACAGGTTCTATTACGATGGCACCCTCTGTGCCCGCAGGAAAACCCTCACCCGAACTTTGCATGCAACTCTCGCAAGAATACAAGAGGAAATATAAAGACCATGGCCACGCTCCCAAACCGGATCAATGGGACGAGGATGGGTTGTTTGTCTTCACAGCGCGCCATTGCATCGCCTGGTCGAATTTTACAAAAGACCCCACCAAGTTTGTGTTTGAAGGGGAGTAAAGAATATGCCTTGACTTCAAAAGGCGTGGTGAAGTCAATTCCAAGAGGTCAACATCATCATCTATGAGCAATACTTTTTTGTCATTCATTGATTTTGCAGACAATTATTGGTTTGCCAATATTGGCATCGGCTAATGCGTGCCCTCTTGCAGTAGTTCATTTGAGGAAATCATCTCTGAGTCGCTACTCCTAGAATATCTCCACAATTCTGAAAATGCTATGCCTAACAATTTTTCCAAATAGATTACATCATTACGGAAATGTTTTTTCAATTCTAGCCCTGTAGCGGAATTTATTTTTGGTTTATCGTCCAGTTCAAATTGGCCAAAAAACAAGTTTCGAATGAATCTCGAAGTTTTAATCTTGCCTCGTAGTTTCCGCCACCTCAGTCGCCTCAAAACAGAGGAGCCTTTTTTCGCTAATTGAGCCAGTACTCTTGACCTCGGTTTGCCGGCGGGCATCATTTTTTGGGATACACTTTCAGATATCTTAATGGATTCTAAGCCCAGAAACGAAAACAGGTTCTTGGCGAACTCTCTTGGATCTCTGGTCAGGTCATCAAAAAGGGCAACATAAATATTTTTCCGGCCGAATCGTTCGATATAGGGTGCCAAATGGATTACATATCTCCCCTTCTCGATCAACGAGGGAATTTTCTCTAACGCCTCTTCAAAGGTTCCATGAAATTGGGTGTTCTTTACTGCATGCAGGTAGTCGGAAAACGCCCGTTCAACCGGTTCTCGAAGACAGACCATCAGTTTGGCGTTCGGATTTAATCTATAAATACGCTGGCACGCCAGTATGGAATAAAGGTAAGTGTGGGACACCTCGCCAATGATCAACTTGTCGTCGGAAGGTTTGAAATGGTCTAGATACCACTCGAATCCTAGGTTGTAATTGCTGTCAAAGAAATATAAACCTTTACCGGGTGCCATGTAGACTTGTGGATGCTGCAACAACAGGTTATAGATCCATGTCGATCCCGCCTTACTCGTTCCTATATAGAAAAAATTGGGTATTTTGACGTCAGTTGACTTGCTGGTTTGTTCCATGTCAATATTCATTAGACTCCTCCATTAAACGGTAACCCTCCCGTAAAATCATACCAATGATAAGGGGAAGGCCAAATACAGCGGTATATCGGTCAGCGAATTAAAATCAACAGGTGTGTCATACTTGTTTCGCCAAATGCTGTCGCCGTTTTGCTGATTTTGAATTTATTAGAAGTCCAACGGCCCTCCACAAATCATACCAGAATGGAGCTGGGTCATTCCATGAAAAAATAGCATCCCGCTTTCGACCGCGAATTGACCGCCACCATTCCTGAAGCTTGAGCTCTCCATGAAGCCAAGAGAACAGCGCTGACTGGACATCCTGTCGTAGATATATCCACTTCACGTCTCCTTCTTTCTGCTCACGATTTGTTGGTAGCGGCCACCCAATCGCGTCGCAGTACATCGTATGAATCAATTCCACTCCATTGGCCTCTGCAGTTGCCGACCTGCCGGTTGGCCGGCCAACATTGGGTTCAATGATGAAATACTTTCCAGAGTTCTCGTCCCGTTTCATTTCCAGGTATGCAAGTCCTCGAAAGTCTACACTTTGATATAGACGCACGGTTTCACGCGCCACAGTGTCGTCACGATATGCCTCTCCCAAACAACCCTGCCCTGTCTTCTGCGGCCATTGACGCAACTTGCGCGAGGTAAAAGTCACCAATGGCTCTGAGGTGGAATCAAAATAGCAGTTACTGGTAATGTGGTTTGTGTCAGTCCCGGTGATCCACTCTTGCGCGATTAAGACATCTGTCCATTTGCAGCATCGGTCATAAACGGAGAGTAATTCATCCGCATGAGCAACTTTGAAAGCCTTTTCCTTAGTATGTTTTCGCCATTCATCAGGACGATAAGGTGGTTTTAGAATAGCCGGGAAGGTCAACTTCCGAGTTGCTTCTTCTGCATCCTCTCTCGAAGACAAAAAGTAAGTTTCTGAAATCGGGAACCCGTTTTCCTGGGCGTAATGGTAAAATTTGACTTTATCCACCATCATTTCTATAACATCCGCAGCAGGCAGAACAACATAATACCATTCCTGAAGACGATCTCGATAACGAGAGATTACCAAAACACTTAAGTCAGAACACGGAAAAAGGACAGCTCTTTCTTTCAGTGTCGGTCCTAGTGTCTCCAAAGTAAAGATGAGCTCTTCATCATCGGTATTCGTTTCCAGTATTTGCCTACAGACCTTCGTTTGACAACAAAAATGACCCAGGTCCTTCGTGATGGCGATCACGGGAACGCCACGTTGAGATAAGATTCGGGCCGTCTGAAGCCCCGTAATACTGTCCAAACCTATGACAATTGCATGGGGTAGTTCTTTTCGCATATTTGTGTCCATCGTTTATTATTTATGCAATGATTTAGGGCTGCAACCAGTTAAGCTGCATAGCCCAAGGAAGTAGTTGTGCTCGCAGAATCGGAAGTGTTGTCCTACCACCAACATTTATCCGTCGCATTCGCAATGGGTCGGTGTGGTGAATATCGTTAATCCCTCGTGAGGTTGTAAAAGCCAGTTTAAACCCCTCGCGTTCTAGCATGATGACAACCTCATTGTTGAATCCACCGCTTGGATAGGCGAAGATTGGCAGAGTCGATCCAAGCTCGCGGCCTAAATCATGCAGGGATCCAATGGCCTCATCCTTTGCTTCTTCAAGCGGGACACGATTCATTAAAGGATGCGTCCGCGTGTGAGCGCCCAAGGTGACGCCTTCCCTGGTCAAATTCCGTAATGAATCCCAACCCAATATACAGTTGGTTGTAGGTTGAACTCCTAATTCGTCGCAGAGTCGCTTGACTGTCGGCATTGCTTCGGCGTGTTTCAAGGTTTTTAGGTAATTTTTCAGCCGTTTATATGTTTGATTGCGGGAGGTGTACGACAAAGATAGGAGACCGATAGGGGCATTCAGGTTATCTTTACGTGAGGTGTTTTGAACTGCGTGGTATAGATCATCCCACCAAAATGTTCGTTCGGGTTGGTCAGGGTATGCTGTAGGAACAAATACCGTAACTGGAATTCTGTACCGCTTTAAGATCGGCCAGGCATGCTCTTCAAAGTCAAAATAGGCGTCATCAAATGTCACCGCTACCGCACGGGCCGGCAAATCTTTACTATTTCGAGTTTCAAGAGCGGTAATAACATCTGTAATTGAGACGATTTGATAGTATGCAGACAGATATCTCATTTGCTCATCGAAAGCTTCAGGGGTTGCGCTGATCAAGCCTGGATCTAGCCACGGACGAGCTGCTGGTTCATCAACTCGATGATATGTTAACACCCGAAGCAGACCTGGGCGCTGCCTATCAGCATGTTCCAGCAATGAAACGGATTTTTCGAATGCTTCACTCTGCGCGGCAAGCGACATGGACTTTTTAATGAAACTTAACACCTTTTCAACTCACTTTACCCGAGATTTAGATGGTGACCCTACCGCACTTTTTTTCATGAGGTAGAAGTCCATAACTTGGTTCGTAACCTGGCGGGCCACTTCATCCATGGACTGGGTCGTATCTACTATAATAAAACTTTCTACATCATCCTGGAATCGCAAGTACTCCTGGCGCCGTTGCTCGAGTAATTCCACGGTTCCCTCTCCTTTACGAGAGAATAAGACTTCTGCCGGGGCGTCAAGGAAAATTACCAAGTCTGGCCTGGGAAAAATGTGATTGAGCATTAACCCATGCACCCGATCACCAATGGTCCGTCCGGCGTTGATGTCTGCAATATGGTGCTTATAGTAATCAAAGTAAAAATGCCGATCAAAGATGACAACGAAGCCACAGACCTGGAAGTACCAGGCGATGAGCTGCCGAAACCACTCTTCGGCTATCAGATTTGCCATCCGTAGGCCAGATTTTATTTCTCTCGCAATTCGTTTCAAGAAATTCTTATTAGGAATAGACTGGATTCGACTTGGATCAGGGGGACCGCCCATATCCAATTCTCTGCCGCTTGCGCGTTTGATTTTATACCAGAGCCAAGTGGTAGGCAGCATGAAATTGCTTGCCTCCAGATTTATCCCCATATAAATGTATTTTGTAGGCACGGGGAGCGAACTTTGGAGCCTCTTGCTGATGGTAGATTTACCGGTTCCATCTGGACCGATTAAGGTAATCGTGAACATTGTTATCCTTAATATTCGTTGATTACACACAGTACGGGCGAATCACTTCGAACAACTCTGGGATTGAGAATGGATATGGGTGATAGACAGCGTAAGTTTCTTTACCTGCCATCACTTTCATAAGTATCCTCCGTTGGATTTCCTCTGCCTGATCAATAAGGGAATTTGAAACCTCAGGAAAAGCAAACCGAAATCTCATGTAATATGAGATAAAATCACTACGTTCCTCCTGCAATGAAAAAACCATTCGCTGCACCATTTCCTGCGGGTTGATAGGCTGAACCGTTATATGAGGCTCATCACAACTGGTAATAAAAAACACCCTATCTGGGCTACCCTTGATCGCACCAACCATCTTACCGAAAAGTTTTTCAGGCGGCAGATCGATATGCATTTGTTGTTTCAAGAGAAGGTTAATTCGCCTAGCCGACTTAAGAAGGCCGGATCCCCGCCCAATAACACCCGACTCTATCAACTCCAAGAACTTTGAAAACATGTTTAGAGTTCGCAAGCGGACAAGGTCGCTCATGCTGGCCATTGCCTTGAAATTAGACATTTGTTGCAGATGCCAATACCAGACTCGAATAGGCTCAGGGATACCATACATGTGCTGGCCATCACTACTAAGATAGACCCACTCATCTCCGATATATTCGGCGCCATTAGCTGTAAAAGCCAATAACATCTCGGTCTTCCCCCCTTTCGACCATCCTGTCGTCAATATGCCTTTTCCGTTGTAATTAAAAGCCGAGGCATGCAACGGAAGGGCACCCTTACTCAGTACGGTCAGATTAAGGATGGGAATTAGCAGTGGTACCGCCGGCAAACCACTTTCACAAACGATTTGGCATTGATGGCTCCCAATTTGGTGAAAAGGGATTTGCACCCTGACGCGCGTCTGATGCTTACCGCGAAATACCAAAAACGCATCATCCGTGAACCCTACGTCATCTATACCGAGGTAACGAACTGGAGACGAGAGTGGTATTTGGTCTACAAAACGTATTATGATATCTGGAGTTCTCGAGAGAGATATCTGGATTGGCCCAAGTTGTCTTTTGACAGCCGCGATATCATTTGGCGTCGCGTTGACCAGACGTATGCCAGCTATTCCGTGGAGATCAAAATCAAAAGTTTCTATTCTCAAGTTATTTTCCTGCCCCCGCAGGTAATGTCGAAGCTATCATCTGCGTCTGGGAAATTTTCATCAGTAATTACGCTAATCGAATATTGAAACCTACACGATTCAACTTCACTCCCTAATGACTTACCATGATACTCTTTGGTAAAAGGTCAAAGGGTGTGACACCAACAGCACTTTTCGCCAAGAACGTGGCTATCTCTGCAAGCCCACAATCATGCTTCAGTACCTGTTTATTACGGGGGTCCTTTAATAATTGTCGACATCAACCATCGTATTAGCACGCTATGCATGAATGTAATAATTTTTCTCTTGTGGAAGATCTCTCAAAGTATCTAAACTTTATTCTACCACCACATCCCATTTGGCTCTTTTACCTCATAGTGTTCTCAAACTTTATTTCTATCTACGTCATTAATTCAAATTCAATTTTCTGTAAATCCCCCTGTTCATTGACCGGAACAGCAAATGAAGCATCGGTAGTTCGTTCTGATCGCAAGCAAGGCTATCTAAGTCTAAATCACAAAACTCAAGTATAGTAATGGCGCTATCACGCTACCTTCCCTCTGAAACGACTATCTCTGAAGTATCCATATTTCAACAATAGTGGCCAGGTTAAAAGAGTAACCAGCCACTTGTGAGATTTTGCCATGTCATTTTGCCATTGCGTGTCTGGTTGAATTTTGATTTCCTTGCGTTCGAACCGCATTGGATTCCCTGAAACGGTGTGACTTATTTTCAAGCTAGCGCGGAAATCGTCTAAAAATTCAAGGGAGGTTGTCTCAATCCTAAGCTCGGCCAAGAGTTTTGAAAGACTGTCTTTAGGGTTGATTACGAGATCCTCGTATCTCAAAAAGGTATATTGTTTGCTAGTACGCTGAAGTTTGGAAGCCAAAATATTGCGGAGATTCCATCGATTAGCACTCTTTAGAATCCCTCTTTGACCCATGTAGTGCTGCTCCCAATGGATTTCTGGCCTCACCTTTTTTCTCCGCCATGAATATGCCACCCCTCTACTATCGCGCACGAGATGTACGGTAAAGAGGTCAATTTCCGGTATGGCAGCCAAAATAAATCCATAAGCCACATTCTTGGAGGAGTCTATAATAACCTCGCACCCGGATACTTTGCGGATGGCCCGATGGAGTTTTCTCGAGGCATTAAAATATTCCTCATAGGGAGCTAGGAGATCAGATGCAGTGTTAAATAATCTCCATTTGGAAATGCGATGCTCTGCAGAACTTCTCAAATCTGCAAGCCTCTTATGGTCGACATTTTCAAAACCGCCGAATGCTTCTTTTACAACTTCTATCCAAAAGTCACATTCTCTGAACGGCTTTCCACAACCACACAATTGGTTCTGGTTAAAACCCCGATCCCAGATAAATCGCAACTCTCCGGTAGAGCAAAAACCATCAATTTGTCCCAATAGCATGTCCAGGAGAGTGCTGCCACTCCGACCTAATCCAGCAATAAATAGAACCTTATTAGTATTGTCTTGAGACATTTTCACCTCCTATAGTTGTACGACCTGCTTCATTACTGGTTTTTTTCATAGTTTATGTCCCTTGATCTGGTTTAATACTTGACTGATTGCCCGATACAGTTGGTCTAGTGCAACCGGACGCGGGTGATGGATGGCAATAATAAGTTTATCAGCGAGAATACGCTCCAGTAATTCGCGCTGCCCGGAATGTGTCAATGATTTGAGACACGGAAATTGAAAATTTAGTCACTCCAACGGGGAGACTGTTTGTAGACGAAATTCGGGTAAAATCATCTCACCCCCAAACGAAACGGGAACGGCGCTCTTGCAGTGGCTGTTCTCGTTTTCATTTCTGGTGGGACGCTCGATAAAAGCCGTGGTTCTGGATATTGGCGGATTAATCAAAACTGCTTTTGGCAATGGGATGGGATGTGGGGCTCCTTTCACAAAACGTTCTGGCGTTTTTTCGTACGCGGCTTGTAACATCGCCTGACGTTTTTGCAGGACATCCTCTGCGCGGCGGAAGTGAACATCCGCAGGAGTAAGCAACGCCAGTCCGGTGTGATGATGTTCGCGGTTGTACCAAGTGAAGAATTCGGCAGCCCAGGCGCGTGCATCTTGCAAACAGCCAAAACGGGTGGGATAGTCAGGGCGATATTTCATGATCTTGAACTGCGCTTCTGAATACGGGTTGTCATTGGAGACATGCGGGCGGGAATGCGTCTTCGTCACACCGAGATCCGCCAACCGCAGCGCAACCGGTTTGGAAGTCATCGCGCTGCCGCGATCTGCATGCACGGTCAGTTGCCCGCGTTTGATTCCTTGCCGCGCACAAGTTTGCGAGATCAGTTCTTCCGCCAGCGCAGCCGATTCGCGCTCAGCCATCATCCAGCCAACCACATAACGGCTAAACACATCCAAGATCACATACAGATAGAAGTAAGTCCACTTGGACGGTCCCAATAATTTGGTGATATCCCAGCTCCACAGTTGATTGGGAGCCGTGGCGAGCAGTTCCGGTTTAACGTAATTGGGATGGCGCAACTGGTCGCGGCGCTCACGGACTTCATGATGCTCATCCAAAATTCGATACATGCTGCGCCAGGAGCACAGATAGCGACCCTCGTCGATTAAAGTCGCATACACTTCGCGGGGTGACCGGTCTTGAAACCGCGCGCTGTTGAGTTCCTCGCGAACTTTGATTTTCTCGACCCGGCTCAAAGCACGCGCGGAAATCTTGGGACCGCTGCGTCCGGCTTGTGGTGTTCGAGCGCGATAAAGACTGCTCCGCGGCACGATCAAGGCCGCCCACGCGGCTTGTACTCCAATACTCTTTCCAAATTCTTCTGCAGATCGCATCAAGAGTCCTCGCTCAGGTTGTTGTCGGTTAGAGGTACCCCAAGCAGCCGCGCAACTTTTTTTTGGACCTCAATAATTAACTCAGCACGTTCCAGCTTCTCTTGCAGCCGTTTGTTCTCACGTTGCAAGCGCGCTATCTCAACCGCATTGGCGTCCACCTTGGGTCCGCGCCGATGTTCCGACAATCCTGTCAGACCGCCGCGTTCACGCTGCTCCCGCCACTTGCTCACCAAGGATGAATACAACCCTTCCCTCCGCAACAGTGCGCCTACCTCGCCTTTGCCCTTGCACTCATCTACTTCACGAAGAATACGCAATTTGTACTCCGCTGAATGTTGGCGACGCTTGGCTTTGACGACTACTTCGGTCTTTGTTCCTTCTTCTTCCATCTTGCCGTTCTGTTTTTGAGACATGCCTTTTCTCCTGCGCCCTGCACACTAAACTATTGGGTACGGGTGTCTCATTATTATGGCTCTCCCGCACTTTCCGTGATGAGCTAAGTTTGGCGCGTTCACGAGCATAGGAAATCAAGGGGCTGTGATAAAACGACACTATCTTTCATATCTGGATAGTGTCATGCATCAGAATATTTTGGCTGAGTTTTTGAGTGAATTTGGGCTGCAACTTCTGTCGGCACAAATTGAACTGGACAGTATAAGGGTAAGCGCTTCACCAATGCAGCAGTCAGCGTCGTGTCCACAATGCCATACCGATAGTTCAAGAGTACACAGCTACTATGATCGTACGTTGGCCGATTTATCTTTTGGCATCCGGAAAGTTATTTTGCATTTGGGTGTTCGTCGTTTTTTCTGCATCAATCCAGAATGCAAGCGCGCTACTTTTTCTGAGCCTCTGCCAGATTTAGCGATCCGTTACGCACGAAGGACAAACCAACTTCATCAAGCCTTGCGGGATATTGCTTTTGAATCAGGAGGAGAAGGTGGATCCAAACTGGCAAAGAATCTTTATTATGGAGAGATTTCACCAGACACACTTTTGCGAATTATTCGTTGTACTTCTCAAGATAATCATCTCACCCCAAGATATTTGGGGGTGGATGACTGGGCTATGAGAAAAGGGCGAAAGTATGGAACCATCTTGGTTGATTTGGAAAGGCATGCTGTCGTAGACCTATTGCCAGATCGCACCAGTGATGTACTCGAAACATGGCTTAAAGCCCATCCAGGCGTTGAACTCATTACGCGAGACCGATCGGGTAGTTATTCAGAAGGGGCGACACGGGGAGCGCCAAATGCAATTCAAATAGCAGATCGATTTCATCTATTGGCAAACTTAACTGAAACACTCAAGCAAATTGTCGAACGAAATCCTGGAGTTTTGAAGATTTCGCAGCAATCACCAGCGTCTTCCATGCCTGAAAATATTGAAACGGAGCCTGTTGCAGAGCAAAAAGTAGCACAAACCATATCTGCTGGTCTGACCCATAAGCAAGAACTTTACAGACAAGTTCAGGAACTACATCAACAAAAAATGTCATATCGCAGTATCGCAAAATCTCTGGGAATGACTACAAACACAGCCATGAAATATGCCAACCTGCCTGAACCACCAGCAAAGCAAATTCGATCTAGCCGTAAAACACTGGGCTTTGAACAATATATCGGGAAACGTTGGGATGAAGGCACTCGAGCACCCAAACAACTATTCCTTGAACTGGGCAATCTTGGCTATAAAGGCTCTTACAAAACAATCACTCGTTATGTGGCCGCATTGCGTGGTCCAACTTGTACTCACCGGCATTCGCATGAAGCCCCGAAAGCTCCGCCTTCGAAATTACTCGTATCCAAGGCTGCATTTCTATTGGGAAAGCCAGCAGAGAAACTGGATGAAGAGGAGAAAAAGATTGTTCAGCATTTATGCCAATCTTCAAATCAAATAAATAACGCCTATGAACTGGCACAAAGTTTTCAAAAAATGCTTCGAGAACGGATTGCTGATGAATTCGAAAACTGGTTAGGCGTGGCTGGGAAGAGTATCGTGCCAGGTATGAAAAACTTCGCTGCGGGATTGCAAAGGGATTATCAGGCTGTGAAAATGGCTCTTTCGCAACCCTGGAGTAATGGTCAAGTTGAAGGACAGGTCAATCGACTGAAACTCATTAAGCGCCAGATGCAAGGGCGCGCAAAACTCGATTTACTAAGGCAGCGTGTCATTCACAAAAGCATTGCTAGGTCGCCACCAATCGGCGAGGTCTTCTAATGACAATTCACGGAAAGTGCGGGAGAGCCATTATTATAGTCACAGAGGGCCGTTGGCGGGAAGTATCCATCAGAATGGTATGTCTATGTGTAAAGGCATATAGATACTGTTTATAATACTCCTCCTATTGCATCCATTCATATTGTAGCGCAGGTAAGAGATGCTCGATTGCGATCTCAGATGCCATTGGTACAATAGCGATATCCGGTGTGTCTTGGCTGAGGGTAAGCAAAAGTACATCAAAGGGTCCAATAGGCGCAACCAAGCTTGACCCCAATAGTTTCTGCGGAAATAGGTTTACATGACGCTGACTATTGTTGAGGTACTTCAATCCTTTGTAGAATTCATTTGCAAGAAAAAATCATTGCGTAACGACTCTGGCACAGCCTGCATGAAGGCATCAAGCCAGCGTATGCCCCGCATGGTCCATCACTTGGTACGGCTGACATGCAACTGATAATCTGGAAGTTGATCAAGCTGCCAATCTGAAAGTTTAATAGACTGCAGCAATCTATGAACTTTGCTATCTGGATCTACAAACAACCAGTCATCGCTGATAAACTGTGCACCGCGAACCAAAAAACTGAGGAGCGTCGTTGTTTTACCACCTTTGGGCCAACTATTGACGACTACACCGATTCCATCGGAATCAAATGCCGACGCATGTATGGGCAGTAAGTCCCTTGGCTAGCATCCATAGATTGATAATAAGATTAACCAGAGGGATTTCTGTTGTTCCAATTTCGCAAATCACCTTGCAGGGCTGACCTAAAGCCGCAAAGGGGAACTTCACTCGGTACTCTCTACGCCCTCAGCCAGTTACAATACAGAATTCATCCTCTATGAATCCAGTGCGTCCCATCACTATGTGATTCATAGGAGCCTTAATGCAATCAACATAGCAGATGGTTAAATCTGGCTCCCCAATAAGAACAGAAGGTTGCACACCAACCTGATTTTTCACAGCGTGGACCGCTTCCGGGGCGGGATTTTCTAAACGGATAGAAAACAGGTTGTGCAGACTGAAACCAACAGAGTGTGTCATACTGATCCTGGGCAAATACTCTGGTCAGTTCAATGATCTGGATGCCGATGACCCGTTATTATCAAGCGATAGACATAATTCACGATGTTTACAAACACTTGGTGATTTCACTATAGGGCGCAGATCATCGTTGTTCATTTGAGAATTTATAACAATTCCTGTGGAATGCGCTAATCTCGTTCGAATTCCAATAGGCAAGAGGCAACTGCAGTACGCGAAAATATTGATACGGAATAGCTGCGATCGTTTTACTGGTGAGATCTAAGTTCGGATCTGACCACTGCTGAGTGGCATACGGATTGTTTTCCAAATCCTCAACCTTAATCTTCGGACGACCTCCAACGTCTATAAGGAACATTCCATATTTCTGAAGCGCGCGAGCGATAATTTTTCCTGTAAGGTTAAGTCCCATCATCTCAAAATCCACATCGGTGAGGGTCGGATCCAATTGAAGTCGGGCACCTTCAGGGATAGCATAGGGAAAATCGCTTTTGCCATCGGTTTTTGTGGCCGGGAAAACGCATCGATTCTTAGCAACCTCCGGGTAACCAAAAGCGAGCGCATGATCGATGTGTCCCTGGCTAATTTCCCATGGCCGGACGAGTCCCGCATAATAGGGAACTCCTGCCCCACGCGAGCCATATCGGGGTGGTGTGCCATCCGAAAGGATATTGTAAACAGAGCCATTCGCGACTCTCCATCCCGTTTCTGTGCGTTCAACCTGCCAGAAATCATATTCAGCGTATGTGGTCTTATCAATTATGATCAGTTGGGCGTCAGTCCCTGCAGAAGGTTTTGCATCAAATGGAATGGGAACATCTTTGAGCACCTCAGTATTATAAGTGATTCCAAGGGACACAACTGTACACTTGTATTTCATGCAAGGCACATCCCAACGGGGGGTATTCTCGTCGACAAAATAAACTGTAAAAGTATACTGAGCAGGATCAGAAGTGATTTGGCCCTTATCCGAGAACCCAATTGTTGCGATCATCTCATCTGAATGAGGATCGATTTTGGGTGAGGGGCCGATAGGAGTATTCCAGATGCTGGTTTTGCTATACGGGACCATCATTTCAATGGCCGCATTTATGATAACAGGTGTAAAGACAATTTCATCCTGAGCGATGATTTCGCTATTGGTAGCGGTTGATTGATTCTGAGGATGAAGATCACTATCGTTTAATGCAGTCTGAGCACATCCCACATTGAGAACAAAGAGTGAGACCACAAGGCCGGTGATAAGTTTTAGATGTCGGATCAAAGATACCACACTATAGTTACATTGAGGTGGATAAGCCTCTATAGAGTTGAAAAAGGGTCAGTTTAAGGTAATACGATTTGTTAAGGCTTGAGAGTTCGAGTGTATCACAGGTGCAGGGGGCGTGCACGTCCCCATCTTTCTGCTCGCGATTTGTTGGTAGCGTCCACCCAATTGCATCGCAGTATATGGTATGAATCAACTCTACCCCGTTGGCCTCTGCGGTCGCTTATCTGGCAGTTGGCCGACCAACGTTGGGTTCGATTATGAATACTTTCCAGAGTTCTCGTCCTTTTTCATTTCCAGATATCCAAGTCCGCGAAAGCCCACACTCTGGTATAGATGCACCGTCGCAAAAGCCACATTGTCGTCACGCTATGCCTCCCCAAAACACCCCTGCTTCATGCGTTGTCAAACGTTACCACCACTGCACGTGATGGTAAAGCAGTGCTATTCCGAGTTTCAACGGTGCTAACAACATCCCTTATCGTGATTGGCCGATAGCGGGTGCCCAGATATCCCATCTGCTCGTCGAAAGCTTCAGGGGTTGCGCTGATCGAACTTGGGTCCAACCATGGGCGATCCTCTGGCCCATCTACGCGATGATATGTAAGAACTAACAAGATTATACATGACATTCACTCCTACCCGTTGACTTTTCGATTGCGATACAGATCGCGGCTCGGTATTCTTGCCATTTGGCTGACATCCAGAGGCACTCCAAGAAATTCTCTAATTTTTTGCGAGAACGGGGCGGCATCGCGAATCATATCGTTGTAACTAACATACATCACTTCCATGTTTGGCTGACGAACAAGCCATGGCTTGATCACGGACAAGTGTTTTTTGAATTGCGCTTCGATCTCTGCATCATCGACCTGAGATGATTCGCTTCGATGCTTGAGCATCTTTTGCTGCGATGCAAGTATTTCCTTAATCTCGCGTTCCATAAAGATAATTTTATAAGAAAATTCAGAAGGCAGATGTTCCAGCAACGCAGAAATCACCTTTACGACTTTTCCTCCCGCATCAGAAAGCCACGCAACATTCCCAGCCGACATCTGCTTCACGGCCTCAAGTTCATAATACCCGTTTGGATTGTCCTCATCTGCACTGCGAAGTTCGTCGGTAACAACAGACAGTCCACCCTCAGCCATCATTTTCATCATCATGGATGTACCCGAACGAGGAAGCCCTGAGACAACGATGATCGGTTTCTGCGGCGCAGGTTTTTTGCCAAACAATTTATTCATTACAGATACCCCAGCCCTTTCAATCGATCCTCAAGGTCTTTTTGTCCATCGCCGCTTGCCTTGGATGGTGGCTTTATGTGTGATTGATCGAGGTGTTTACCAATCGCGAGAAATGGAATGTCACGAAAGGAGATCGCGCCAAAATCGCGCAGGTCGCGGTTGGCAAAGGTCACACCTATCTTTTTGGCAATGCTTCTCATAATATTGCCTGAGTAGTTTTACGTTCTGCCACAATATCCCACTTGACGCGTTCTACTTGACAGACGTCTTCAAGAGTCATTTTCGTGTTCATAATTCAATTTTGAATTTCTTAAACGTAGTGTCCACTAATTGGTGTGACAATTTGTCCACAAATTATTGTTAGAATTATCTAAAAAACAAGGCTAATTTCGCACTCATTCTCACAGTTATTAGTGGACACTTGCTCACAATAATTAGTGGACAACACGCTTAAAAGAAATTCTTCCTCTTTTCTGCTGATTGTAGATTTTTCAGCCCCATCTGGACTGGTCGGGCTATGATTGGCATAATTTATCTTACGCGGCAAAATGATCACTATTCGAAATCACACGAAGATCAGACACCAGCTATTGAAGACATCTGAAATTTCTAGTGCTATGCCATGTATCCTAAAGCGCGTAAACGCTCAATCATTGTCGATTCTAATTTAATTTTCCTGCCTTCGTGACGTGGAGGAAAGATCTCCAGGCCAGAGCGCCACACATTGAGAGCATCCTGATGCTTTCTCAGAGCAGACAGGTCTGTTTCATCACTGGAATGTATCAGGTTATACTGCTCATCTGGATCGGCTAAGAGGTTATAGAACTCTCCAGGTCGGTCGTTACACCAAATATATTTGTGACTTGCAGAGCGAATTGCAATTTGTTGCCTTGGATATTCCTTCGGATTCATTGGAGAATTTATTTCGATCAGTTTCCCAATAACGTCATAGCTATCAGAGTAATCCTCTTCTGCAAAAGCGAACCCACCTGGATCACCAGGAGTCTCCATAGCTTCTGAAAGACTGGGACGCTGCAGTTGGGCAGGATGTACTGCAGATATGGGGACATTAGCCCACTCCATTACTGCCGGAAACAAATCGATAGTTTGAATCACCCTTTCAACCTGAAGTCCACCAGGATAGTCTGGATGACGGATAATCAAAGGCACATGAATCAAATTGTCGTGTAAGCTGAGCACATGCCCTACAATATTACGATGTTCTCCCATCATTTCACCATGATCAGATGTCACAACAATGACAGTGTTCTTCCAGCCCTCCCAACTCCGCAAACGTTTCAGAAAACGACCAATTTCGTAATCTACGTGACGAATAGAGGCGTTATAAAGTACTCGCCAGACTCGTCGATGGGTTTCCGTAACTTCTCGCTTGTGCGAATTGAACTCCCATTGCTTCTTGAGTGTAATAAAATCAGACGTGAATAAGTGTTTTAGGTTGATTTCTTCTTGAAGTGGTAGGAAGTTCGGCGGCAGCGTCCAGGGGAAATGGGGTGAAAGGATGTTCGCCAACAGAAAGAAGGGGATTTGTCCATTACGACCTGTTATCCAATTATAGATATTGTCCAACAACACGCGTGGGGCGATCATCTTCCTAACATAGCGTGCTATCTTATAAAAGGGCGTATCAGCCCAGGTAGACATGCGTTGAATCGTCCTAGTCGATACGCGGGTATCAAATAAATCATCCACCGAATGGAATTCGTCAAAGCCATCGTCGAGATGGTTATCTGGACTGAACAGCAGATTCTGAGAAAATGCTGCAGAGTAATATCCCTGAGAGCGTAATGCCTCAGGTAGAGTGATTATTTTTTCATTAAAGTGCCGGTTGCTGTTTATGCTTTCAATTCGATGTTGAGATATATAGAGCCCGCTCAAAAGACACGCATGTGAGGGAATCGTCCATGTAGCCGGAGAGATGGCGCGACGAAATAATACACTCTCACTGGCAAAAGCATCCAAGTGAGGTGAAGTTTTGATCTGGTGCCCATAGCAAGATAAGTTCTTAGCTCGCAACGCATCCAGAATAAGAATAATAATGTTAGGCCGATTAATCATATCTCACATTCTCCTTAGGATTTTTGGATAGTTCCATCTTCTGGAATGGCAAAGTGTCTGAAATATGATGAACCGCACCAGCCAATCCTAACATTAACCATAAGTAGCGCTCGAAAGCCAAAGAGAGAAACAAACCAGTTGTCAAGTAGGCGATAAGGGCCAGTAACAATCCTGTTGCCATGTCAGCCACATCGGGACGGGTAAATCTCCAACGTTTCCGTGTGTTTATCAAGCTGCGCAAAGTTACAATAAAGATTGATAAGAAGAGGAGTACCCCAAATATACCATGGTTGGCTGCAAGTCCAAGATAGAGATCGTGGGCTGCACGGGTGCCTGTATGAGTCCTTAGCCCAATTCGTTCGGCATATTCCGGGTAATAAAAATTAAACATCCCTGGACCAACCCCAAGTATAGGATGATCAAGAAAAACCTGCCAAGCTGCCAACATTTCACCTATACGGCCCTTCGTCGAATTATCAACGCCAGAAATACCAGCGCTATCCTCTTCCGTGCTGTTGGCTATAGCTTGGAGCGAAGAGAGCCGGAGACCATACTGGGGATATAATTGAAAGAGCAGGTATATCCCTACCAAGATGATGACTAGCTGATGGATTCTAATGTATCTCATGATAGTCATTATGAGGAGCATTAAGACAAAACCTACCGCAACGCCCCGGGAAAAGGTCAGCACAATGGCACTGAGAATCACAAGCGTGGCTATAACAGCTAGCAACCTTAGTAATTGCGAGCGTTCGCTCTGGAATTGGAACAAACCAAGTGGGATAAGCACCAACATTATCTGTGCATAGTAATTCTTTTCACCGATCGGACCATCTAAGCGAGCTTGTTGAACTTCACCTTGAAGGTTCTCGACACCTGTCCCGAAGCCTTTACCATCTACCTGTGCAAAGCCCCAATAATTATTATGGAACGTCCCTGTTATCTGCTGGTACAAGGATAGTCCTCCCAGAAAGGTGCCTACGATCAATAAGGTCCAAATTGCCCGCCGCATTGTCCTCGGTGTTCGAATGACGTTTATGATCAGGAAGTATAAAATCACACCTTCCGAAAAAAAAGTGAGCAGACGTTCCATTGCAATGCCAACGTTTTGGGAGTACAACGTTCCGAGAATCTGAACAACCAAGAAACCAAGCAGTAGCCAAAATGCTAGATCCACAACTATTTTCTGGCGGCGGAAGACGAGGTTATAAGCCAGAGCAATCGTAAGCATGGTAGGAACAATAAGGCCCCCGATGATAAACGGGAGACCATGGAAATTCACGGCAATAACAGCTGCATTTGTATAAATGATCACAAGTGCGACCAAAATAATATTATCAACTTGGACAAATACCATAATGCCCAACAGCACTAATAAGAATGCGCCAAAGGCTACGATCATTTGATTTGCTGCCAACGCTCCGATTATGGCTGCAGTACCTAGGATGACGGATAACAAAAGTAGTGACCGAGGCGTTGTATGGTTTGATAATTGAGAGTTCTCAAACATCGTTTTGCAGTTTCCTTTCTGGAGTGGTCTGTAAAGCAGCGGAGGCCGAGGCAGAAGTCTGTCGCTGAGTTTCCCAGATGTATATCCGGGAACCGCTGAGCAGCTTCAACGTCGCTACAAGTGAAGCCGTGTATATTACGCAGAAGAAGAATGGTAGAGAAAAAATTTTTATGCGGCCAAGATTTGTTTTCTCAAGGAGCCATCCAGTAAAACTGAGGCTGAAAAATCCAGCTTGTGCCAAAGTTACTGCTTGATAGAAAGATCCCTGGTTCCAAAGGAATGGGCTGGCAAGGAAAAAGATCAAGAACGGAAAGACTGCCCATCGCCGTAATGCCTTATGGGAGAAGAGCTGGATAGCGTAAAGCCCGTAACGGAAGGGGTTTAGCAATGCTCGCCTTGCCCAAACCCCGTACAAACCCTGCATGATATAACGGACTTTGCGGACAAACTCTAGCTTACTTGACTCTGCTACTGGTTCGTATGAGATCGCGTCTGCGGCATAAACCAGGCGGTACCCTTGGGCAATGACACCGGTTGAAATAAAAAAATCATCTGCTATACCCGCAGGAACAGGCTGGTAAAGGGAGCGGCGGATTGCATAGATCGAGCCAGTTGCTGAAGTGACGCTCCCAGCCCTGCTCTGAAATTCTTTTTGCGCTTGATCGAAGTTCCAATAGCTACGTTCCCCGATGCCACTCTTTCGGTTTCCGGTGTCGGTCAGATAAGTTTGATTTCCAGCCACCCCGCCGATATTCAGGTCGGCAAAATTGCATACAAGCGCGCGGATAGCATTCGGCGCATATATACTGTTAGCATCCGAGAAAACTAGAATCTCCCCAGTTGTAGCTGGTATTGCTGCGTTGAGCGCAGCATACTTCCCCTGGCGGGACAGGGAAAGAAGCCGAATGTTTTTCTCACCGTATTGGCTTACCATTTCGTCAGTTTCATCCGTTGACCCATCTGAGGCGATCAATACTTCGATTTTCTCTTTTGGATAATCCAGGGACAAGATGTTTTCAATCCTCGCTCGGATGTTTTTCTCTTCGTTATAGGCTGCTATTACTATGCTCACGTTAGGCGTGATGTCGGCCTGCTGGAAGGGTTTGTAGAACAACAGTCCCCGAAGGATAGTCAGCGCCGGGAACAAAAGGAAGATATACACAATCAATAATACCGCGCTCCAGAACAGGATCAGACTCATGATCTCCTCACTTTGCGAAAAAGATTAACGAGCAAAGCTGCATTGTTGTACAAATCAAATTCGCGCAGGACTTTCTCCCTGCCAGCTTGACCAAGACGCTGGCAAAGCGCAGGGTCGTGGTCAAGCCGTTTCAGGGCAGTAGCCAGCGCCTCCGGGTCACGCGGCCGAACCAGCAAGCCGCTAACCTCATCTTCCACCAACTCGGGAATCCCCGATATGCCACTTGCAACAACTGGAACACCACTTGCCATTGCTTCCATCAACACCACTGGGATTCCCTCGCGCCGCCCGCTGCTGGTGGGGACACTCGGAAGTGCAAGGGCATCGACTCGCTTCAACAAATCGGAAATTTCCTGGTGCGTACGTTGACCGTGGAAAAATACACAGTTGGTGAGGCCCAACTGTTCGACTTGCTCTTCTAAAGCCGGCCGGAAAGGTCCATCACCAACCAAATAGCAAATAAAATCGAGCCCTTGCTCCTTCAGCAGTCGGCAGGCATCGATGAGGTAAACATGTCCCTTGACCTCATACATCGTTCCTATGCATACGATGGTGAAGGATGCGCCCCTTTGCTTCGCTTCGCAGTCCTTTTGGGAGGGTAAAAAAACCGATGTGTCAACGCCGCAATGGATAACTTTGATGCGGTCGCGGTATTGTGCACCGCACTTTTCGATGATAAGCTCTTTGTTGAAATTCGAAATTGTCACTACGAAAGCAGCTTCGCGGACCTTCTCGCGTAACATATGTTGATCAACCTGTAAATCCGCACCGTGAGCGGTGAAGCTGTAGGGAATTCCAACCAAGCGATGGATGATAAAAGCAGCCGCGGCTGGATGGTTGGCAAAATGTGCGTGAACGTGAGTAACATTATCGGTTTCCATGTGGTGAGCAAAGTAAACCGTCTTGGGAAAGATGCTCAGCGCGCCAAGAAAAAAGTTCAGACTGCCCCATGTTGCCCGAATCAAAGTCCAGAGGGTGCCGAAATATGTCAACGGCCTACGCAATAAAAAGTGTAAGTGGGCGCGCAGAATATGCCAAGAGAAAAACGGCTCGAAGTTTGCCCGTTCGACGAATGGAGCACTTTCTGGGTGGAATGTTAAATCCCCTTGCGTCCGACTAATTAGTTCAACAATCTTGACCAATATATTTGCGCCCTCTTGATGAGCAGTTGTTTTGCGCACCCGTAGAAGAGGATACACCTCAACCTGAACGTCTAGCTGCTCCATTGCCAGCATCTCATACAGAACAAAAGTTTCCGTCAGCTTCGGAAAGCGTGACATAATGTAAGCAACTTTTAAGCGTTGCACGTTAGTTGTTAGATGCTTCATCGAGAGTTTACTCTGGTCTTGTTGTAATTCTCGCATAATATATGTTTCCTTAATGGCGATCACCATTGAATATTTTTACACTCATCTACCGGTGCGCTATTCAATTCAACTTTCAGTAAATTCTCTAAGGAGATTTTCAGCACTTATTTTGAAGTATCGGCTGATCAATGCAATCTTCATCCGACCGAACACCTTAATCTTGTCACTTCCTTGATGATAATGTGTAATAACACCTGACCAGTTGTCTAGCAATGCCAATATCTCGTAAAGCCGGATGGCGGGATAAGGAATGGAAGTCTGCTCGAAATAGCCCTTGAGAAACGCATGTTCGTAAGCCCTAAGTTGGTCTGAGCTGTATGCAAGTCCTTGACTGGCGACCTGTGGGCCGGACATCTTAAGTCTATTTAGAAAATACCCAATATCCTCATAAATTGGGGCCCGCCATTTCGCGAATGTGTCAAGAACAGTTACGCGAGCGTTTTGACCTAAGAGAATGTTACGCATTGCATAATCCCCATGACCTAGACCAAGGGGTAAAGATTCTGGGAGTATCTCTCGTGCTTTTGTTATGATTATCGAAGCAGTTTTTTCGAAAAATGGCTCGTCCCCCCATCTCTTCGCTAGAAAATCCGTGAGTCTTGTGATCGCCTCAATATACTCATCTCGGTGATGATGACGGACTTTAACATCTTCTTTTTTCGGCATCGCATGATACACACGCAACCATATCCCTACATTTTGGAAAGCGGCATTGAGCCTGTCATAATTAAAGGGGGAACGCAAACGAGTTTCCCTCAAAAAAAGTTGACGAAGGTTTTGGTCCTTCGATTCCTCTGAAAGGATAGCACAGTATTGGGGTACATAATCGAGTACACGAATCGCCCCAAGTTGTTGATTACCAAGATTAGTAAAGTGTTCATAGATTGTTAAGAGAGCTGTATAGTAAAGTCGGTGCATATCACTCGGTTCAGTTTTTGGAAAGAGAAGAGGCTTTTCATAAATACTCCCGAGGGGGCGACTTTCCGTCGAGCCACGGAGAGGTACCTTTACAATCACTGAACGAATTTGAACATCGTTGCTCACATTAAATCGGTAAAGCATTGCTGTAGGCCGTACTTGTTTATCCAGCAATTGAACGCATATCCGTTCTGATCCGAAACCTGGAAAATACTCAGGCGCGTGCTCTCGGATATGATCCATAAAAACTGTGGTTTGATCCTTCCTCATCATGGTAACTGGTTTTTGCTGCGATTCGTTACGAAGAGAAGCCGAATCAACCGGAAACGTAGCAATTCAGGAAATGTTTGTTTGACGTTGAGAACATTACGGTTAATCAACAATACGATCAGTGATATCAGTCCCGCGAGCACGAGGCCAATATATATAGGAAGAGATAACAAACTCTGGAAAACCACTAGCCCCAGTGTTCCCAGCACGATGGTTACATAGACTCTCAAGTAGCGCCACTGGAATAAATTAATCTTGGTGGCGAACTTTAACCCTAAATGGTTTAGGATATTGTATACAACCAGAGTTCCACAAGTTCCAATGGCTGCGCCCGTTGCTCCGTAGCGGGGAATGAGTATCAGGCAAAGTCCCAAGGTGACCAACATTGACAGAATATCGATGGCAACGGTGTAACGAAATCTGCCATACACACGAAGTGTATCCGCGTTATATCCCAGCGCTGCATTGAAGTAATAACCGAGGGCAAGCAACGCCATAATCGATCCAGACTGGGCATACCGCTCTCCAAAAAGCAAGAGTGTAAGTGGTTGAGCAAGTGAGAACGTAACGAGAAAAATAGGGAAAGAGATCACCGTAATCCAGACTGCACTTTGCCAATACAGGTCATCAATCCCTGCTTGATTTCCTTTGGCAAACATGCGTGCCATCGTTGGCATAAAGAGAAGGGCGAAACTATGAATGACCATCGTATTCAAATTGGCAACAGGCTGTACAGCACGAAAAGCAGCAACATCAAGCGTGCTACGATAGTATTCCAGTATTACAACAACCATGGAGTGTCTCATCATATAAACAAAATTGGCGGTGAGTAGAGGAATACTAAAGCCAAAAATCTCTTTTATTGGAAACTTTATCTTCTGAATGTTGAAATGTTTCCATAACTCGTGGTTACGAAGGTCACGCATTAGAATTCCAGAATAAATCGCGACCCCTAAAGCGCCTGCAACCATATAGCCTGTTGACAGGAAATACACATTACTCTGTAAGAAGACAATCAACAGGACAACCAAAAGTTTTAAACCTGGCCCCAGAACGTGTCTTCGAAAAAAAATCGTGCTTGGTTTGGCGAAAATGGCCAACATCCCAACCAGGAAGCTGTCGAATGCTTGTATTGGTGATAAAAAAATCAACAAGAGTAACAGCTTAACTGTCTGCTGGTCGTTGACTAACGATTCTGCAATCCAGCCTCTCAAACCGAAGACAAGCAAAACCAGAAAAAAGCCAAGCGAAATAATTGTGCTGACCATAATAATAATGGTGCCAAACAATTTATGATATTCGCCTCTTTCCTGATATATGGGCAAGAATCGGGTGACGGATTTATCCATTCCGAAAACCGCAAGACTTGATCCAAGCGAGACTAGTGACATAACATAGGCAAAAGCACCGTAATCACTTTTCGATAAATAACGCACGATCAGAACCTGGACAGCAAAGTTCATCGCCATCGCGATTAGACGACCAGCCATTAGTAATGAAGAACCACGGAGATGTTTTTGCGTGGCTTGATTGATTGATTCGGCAGGTGCCGGTGTGACAAACTGTGTTTTGATGGTCATAATAAAAGAGTCCAAGAGGGATAAAAATCAAGTCAGCGCGGCACACTACAGGCCGCGCTGACACCTAACTCCTCGCTGTTTAATCAGATTGGGGGAGTGTTTCACTGTCAGGGGGAGGTGTTATCGATTTGAGCGACTTTGGAGTAAGTTTAGCCTCGAAAACAGGGTGTTTTCTCCGAGCAAATCGCCCATTTTCAAAAAACCTACCCTTGTGAGGGAGTGTTTCAGGTATGTTTTCTGAAGTTGCACTTGCATCTTTAGAAACACTTCTCAAATCTTGATTGGAGACAAAGGGCGATGGATTGTAGTCAAATATAACGCCAGCCAGCTGGACATTCCTAACACTTAAGTTCTCGACCACCTCGTTGACCATTTTGCTGTTTGCTTCTCCAGGCCGTGCTACCAGGATGATGCCATTTACCTGAGAAGCCAAGGCCAGGCTTTCGGCAAACCATGTAATCGGGGAACCTGCAACCAGTACAAAATCTGCTTCTTTTCTTATCTCTTGAACCAGCTTGACCATTTTCGCAGAATTCAGCACGACACCTGAGCCTTTTTCAGAGGACAATCCGGCAGGTAAGAATTGAACACCGGGCACTTCTTTTACTGGTATAAGATGTAATTTTGTCGAGTTAGTTACCAGAAAATCGGACAGCCCTGCACTATCATCGGCTTTGAATAACTTCGTCAATACGGGATTATGCAATTGAGCATCCACTACAACAACCCGGTTGCCGGTTTGAGCAAATGCGACAGCCAGATTCACCGTAGCCGTGGCTGTATCATCGCCGGATTGTAATCCAACACTGCTCAACAAGAGGGTATAAGGTATCGATTCGCTGTTGGAGAAAAGCAATTTGGCAACCGCCGTCCGATAACTGTTGGCAGCACGGGATTTGGGCTGGGCGAAAGCGACAACCCTTTCAAGTCCGGAACCACCCAAGCGATTGTGCCTGTCAATCGTACTCAACAGCGGAACACCAGCAACCTTTTTGAAATCCCCTGGGAGTTGGATCGTATCATCAAAATATTCGAGGGCAAAAATAATAATAAGCGCGAGGATCAATCCGGCGACCAAAGAAGCACCAGATTTTAGTAGGAGATTCTGGTCAATAGGTAAAGCTGTCCTTGCTGCTGGATCGATGATCACAAGTTCGTTGGTATCTGTCGCCAGTAGCACCTGATAGACTGATGTCCACGTTCTGACTGCATCGGACAAGCGGGCACGCTCTTCTGCAAGCTGCTTGACGATAAGGTTTTGCTGCTCCAAGATGGCTTGAGCCACTTCTGGGCTTTGCTGCCCGGGGTTTGCCAATGCAGTCAGTTCCGTTTCAAGCCCCTGGATAGAAACCTCAGTGTCGGCGATGATCTGGTCCAACTGGCGGGACCTGTCGCTCAACTGTGTGCGAAGTACCGAGGTTATACTCTCCTTGGAAGGGCTCATTTCGATGAGAGTTTCTGCAGCAGCATTTGCAATGGCAACAGCTTGCTTCGGATCCTGATGGTGCACAATGATAGTTAATATCCGGGTGTCGGCGTTATGTCTGGTCTCGATCATCATACCGAGCGATTCTAGATTAGTTTTCTGATCCAATTTATTGTTAACAGACTCCAGAAATGGTTGGGTATTCTCCATTTCAGCGTATGTAAGAATTAATTGCCCTCCGATTTTCAAAGAGTTCAAATCCGGGGTTGGATTATCCAAGTTTGGTCCAACCAGTAACCGGGCCTTCGCTTCAAACACGGCAGGTTGGTTTATAACCATAATGAACGTTGTAAGACTGGTAACCAAAGCAACCAGCACCAACAACCATACATAACGGCGAACAGTATTTAGAAATTTTGAGAGTTCCATTTGTCATATCTCCATTCTTATTAAGTAAAACGTTGCTTGTCCTTCAACCCAGAGAGACCAGATTCGGTGAGTTGAAAGTCAGGTTTTATTGGGCATGCTACAACAGGATCGTATTTTTGTTGAATTTCCCAAATTAAACAGAAGTCTGAGCATGACCCAAGTGCATACCACACCCTAGTGGGGTGTGGGCTAAGTTCTGCAACGAATTAATCCGGGCGTGTTATTGAGCCAGAACAGGAAGTTGCGGCACGACCAATTCCACTCGAAAGGATGAGCGAAGCGTTGATTGTACTCCTGCGT
>Ga0247727_10004727_pt1 | contig 28563 bp, 22 predicted proteins | sample WisWelCaveWW1625_FD_202498 | JGI IMG/M metagenome (GOLD analysis project Ga0247727, IMG submission 202498) | Biofilm microbial communities from Wishing Well Cave, Virginia, United States - WW16-25 | ecosystem: Environmental > Aquatic > Deep subsurface > Groundwater > Cave microbial mat | place...
TTACTGGTTTTTGAAGGAATGCGAATGGCGCTTCAATGGGGGCAGCCATCAACAGCTTCTCAAGCAGCTAAAACATTGGTATAAACATACCAAGCATTAGGGCTTAGCTACGACAGCCCCTAAAATTTAACAACAGCTTATATCGTACTGAAGAAGTAATTCTTCAGGAAGAGAAGTTCATTAAGGCAAAAAAACCAAGTATAAAAATTTCTTTTTCTCTGTTCTCTATTTGGTCTGTTGCCTGTGAATAAAATTTTGGTATAGGGTTGTCGAATGTCGTGAAGGAAGACGTCTCAACGTTGCGAGTTCACTTCGATTTTACTGTGTGAGAGTAACCTAAATAAAAACTGCTTAAAGTTTGGGGGCAGTTTTTGAAGCCGAAAGATACCCGGCTTCAACGAGGGGATTTAGCTGGGCTAGCTACAAGAAACCTGGAAGGTTTCAAAGAGGCGCACTAACACCTTTTTATAAACAGATTGAGACTGACATAAGGCGAACACAACTGTGTGTTTGTAAGTCCTTTTTACGGCCTGTTCACAGGCTTGTCCGCCGATCTGTACACAGACGAAACAAGATATAACTGGAGAGAAGAAAACAATGTCTGAAATTGGGGGAAAATCCGTTTCATCGGTGGTAACCAACCTGCACCTTAGGGATGCTGCGCTGGAGCCGACGCCGGAAATTATGACGATCTGGAAGCGCGTTCATAACAATATGCGCCAGGAATTTGGTGAAGCCATTTTCCGCAGCTGGCTCAAGCCCCTGACTCTGCAGGCTTATTATCATGGCACGATGGAAATCTCCGTTCCCACGCGTTTCATGCGCGACTGGATCCAGACTCATTATTCCGAGCGAATCCTTGAAATGTGTGCGACAGCCGAAGGCGATATCAAGCGCATCCAGTTCGTGGTGGTGCAGTCCGCCGTCTCTGAAAGCGTTTTCGATTCGGTCACGGAACAAGCTGTTGTTTCCGCTGTGAAAGCCAACGAAAACAAGAAGAGCCAGATCGCCGAGATCGCCTCGCCGCTCGACCCGCGTTTCAAGTTCGATACTTTTGTTGTCGGTAAATCAAACGCCTTGGCTCATGCCGCCGCGCGCCGCGTGGTCGAAAGCATGGTCGTGCCGTTCAACCCGCTCTTTATCTATGGCGGCGTCGGCCTTGGTAAAACCCACCTGATGCACGCTATCGCGCATGCGATGGATGAGCACTGGCCTGATAAAGTCGTTATGTACCTCTCGGCTGAAAAATTCATGTACCAGTTCGTTAAAGCGCTGCGCGCCAACGACACGATGAATTTCAAGGATCAGTTCCGCTCGGTCGATGTCCTCATGATCGATGACATCCAGTTCATTACCGGCAAGGAATCAACGCAGGAAGAATTCTTCCATACTTTCAATGCGCTGGTGGACCAGAACAAGCAGATCATTATCTCTGCGGACAAAGCGCCGTCGGATCTCACGGGAATCGATGAACGCCTGCGTTCACGACTCGCCTGGGGCCTCGTGGCCGATATTCAGCCGACATCGTATGAACTGCGACTCGGTATCCTCCAGAGCAAGCGTGCGCAGCTTCAGGCCAATGTGCCCGACAGTGTGCTGGAATTCCTAGCCCTCAAGGTCACCAGCAATATCCGTGAACTGGAAGGTGCACTCAACAGAATCGTTGCCCATTCCGATGTCGCGAAACAGGAAATCACGCTCGAATCGACCCAGGAAGTGCTGCAGGACCTGCTTCGCTCGCATGACCGCCGTATCACGATTGATGAAATCCAGCGCAAAACGGCTGAGCATTTCAACCTGCGCCTGACTGACATGCACTCTGCAAGGAGAGCACGCAACGTCGCCCGTCCGCGCCAGATCGCCATGTACCTCGCGAAACAGCTGACCGCGCGTTCGCTGCCGGAAATCGGTCGCAAGTTTGGTGGCCGCGACCACACGACGGTTATGCACGCCGTGCGCAAGGTCGAGGAACTGATGACCGAAGACACGCAAATTGCGCAGGATGTGGATGTTATCCGCCGCGCACTCACGGGCTGATTGATTTAAAACTTAAAGGTTAAGGTGGGGGCAGGGATCTCCGTTTCTAACCCCTATCTGATTAGAGTGCGGGCCATTACCCTCCTTATGGCCCGCACTTTTCATTTTGACTCTCATGCAGCCCCTGTTTACTCTCCAACCCTATGACAAACATGACAAAAGAAAACGCTTGTTGTGGCGGCGGGTGCGGTTCCGCAGCCAATACGAATTTATCCCGCGATGCTGTTCGCGATCTCTATAACCGTCCCCTTCTTGATCTCGTGTACGAGGCGGCGGGTGTTCACCGTGCCAATTTCGATCCGTCCGAAATGCAGATGTGCACGCTGCTGTCGATCAAGACCGGCGGCTGCCAGGAAGATTGCAAATATTGTTCGCAGTCGATTCACAACAACGCCGCGCTCGATAAAGAGCTGCTGCTGAAAACCGACAGGGTTCTCGAAGATGCGCGTAAGGCGAAAGAAGCGGGTTCGACCCGTTTCTGCATGGGCGCTGCATGGCCGCGTGTGACAGATGGCAAGGGTTTTGACCGCGTGTTAGAGATGGTCAAGGGCGTTTCCGGGATGGGCATGGAGGCGTGCTGCACGCTGGGCATGCTGACGGAAGACCAGGCGAAGCGCCTGAAAGAGGCGGGCCTCACGGCTTACAACCACAATCTCGACACGTCCGAAGAATTTTACGACAAGGTCATCACGACCCGCACTTACAAGGACCGCCTTGATACGATTGAAAATGTCGCGAAGGCGGGCATTTCGCTTTGTTGCGGCGGCATTTTGGGAATGGGTGAGAGCGCAGAAGACCGCATCGGCCTGCTGCACAAGCTGGCCAATCTGAACCCGCAACCCGAATCGGTGCCGATCAATATGCTGGTGCCGGTTGAAGGCACGCCGCTGGAGAATCAGAAAATTCTCGATGTGTTTGAGTGGATACGCACAATTGCTGTGGCACGCATTCTGATGCCGCAGGCGATGGTGCGTCTGTCCGCGGGCCGTCTTGAGATTTCCAAAGAAGCGCAGGCGATGGCCTTCATGGCCGGCGCGAATGCGATCTTTACTGGCGATAAATTACTGACGACACCGAACCCCGAGCGCAACGAAGACAATGATCTGCTCAGGGAACTCGGCCTTAAACCCCGTGCCCCCTACAAGGACGATGGACAGGCCAATGACAAGATGGGCAAAAAAGCTCAGGCAGCTTGACGACCAACACCGGCTGCGTACTCTGAATTTACCCCGCGGGATTGATTTCACCTCGAATGATTATCTTGGTCTTCGTACGCATCCAGAATTGCGTGCGACTGCTATTGCGGCGCTTGAAAACGGGCTGGAATTGGGGGCTGGCGGCTCACGCCTGCTGCGCGGGCACACGCCGGAGCATCAAGCGCTTGAGGAATTTTCTGTGGGCTATTTCGGCGCGGAAGCTACGCTTTACTTTGCCACGGGCTATCAGGCCAACATGGCGATTTTCACCACACTGCCCGAGCGCGGCGATACAATTATTTTCGACAGTCTCATTCATGCCAGTGTGCGTGACGGGATACAGGCGAGCAATGCCGCGCATATCCGCGTGTTGCACAATGATCTGAATGCGTATGAAGATGCGCTGAAATCCGCGAAAGGCCAACGCTGGGTTGCCGTTGAATCGGTTTATTCGATGGATGGCGATGTTACGCCACTTGCCGAACTTCACGCGCTCGTCACACAATATGATGCAATCCTGATCGTCGATGAAGCGCACGGCACCGGCGTGTTCGGCGCCAACGGCAAGGGCCTGTCTGAAGGTTTATCGCATGATAACATGATTACGCTGCATACGGGCGGCAAGGCGCTGGGCGTTGCGGGCGGTCTTGTCTGCGCGTCGAAAGACATCATCGATTACATAGTGAACAAGGCGCGTCCGTTCATCTATTCCACCGCGCCGATGCCGCTGCAGGCCGTGCTCGTTAAACGTGCGCTGGAGCTTGTACAGGAAGAGCCCGAACGCCGCCAGAAGCTGCACAAACTCATGCATTTCGCGGGTTCGATGGATTTCATGGGTGGGCTGTTCGGCGGTAATTTTTCGCCGATCCTGTCGCTGGTTCTGGGCAGCGATGTCCGCGCCGTCAGCGTGGCAAACGACCTGCAGCGAAACGGTTTCGACGTCCGCGCCATCCGCCCGCCGACCGTTCCGGAAGGGACGGCGCGTCTGCGTATCTCGCTCAGCGTCAATATTACCGAACAGAATTTGCGTGAACTTGCTGCGGCCCTCGCGCCGCGATTGCTGAAGGAGGCTGCGTGATGAGTGAAGCTTGTGTGATTACAGGAACCGATACCGATGTCGGCAAGACGGTTGTCGCCGCGATGCTGATGCTGGCGCTGGGCGCCAATTACTGGAAGCCGATCCAGTGCGGTGTCGCGGAAGGCGTTGACACCAAGCTGGCGCAGAAAATGACCGGCCTGCCGACCGACAGGTTTTTCGCCGAGCGTTATATTTTCACGGAGGCTTTGTCCCCGCACCGTGCCGCGGAAATCGACCATGTAAAAATCGATATGGATGAGCTGGAGCCCCCGGAATCCGAGGCGCCGCTCTTGATTGAGGGCGCAGGCGGGCTGATGGTGCCGCTGACGCGCGGGAACCTGCAGGTCAATCTTTTCAAGCGCTGGAATGTGCCGGTGATCCTCGTGGCGCGCACGGGTTTGGGTACGTTGAACCACACGCTGCTTTCGCTGGAGGCCTTATGGGCGCGTGATATCCCCATTCACGGCATCGCGTTTGTCGGCGATGAAAATCACGACAATATGCGCACGATTGCCGAGATTTCCGGCGAACGTATTCTCGGGCGCCTGCCGATTTTGCCTGAGATCAACGAACGCACATTGATGGCGGCGTTTGCTGAAAATTTCCGCCTCAAGGATTTTAAAATCGTCCCGAACGAGGCTGCAGCATGATGGGTTATTTAACCGTCACCCCGAGCGTAGTCGAGGGGTCTTTGCCTGCCGTCATTGCGAGGAGCGATAGCGACGAAGCAATCCAGAAAGCTACAGGCATGAAGACTGGATTGCTTCGCTTCGCTCGCAATGACGAGGAGGGACTATGAGTGCTGTCTGGCACCCCTTCACGCAGCATGCGCTGGCTGGCCCGGCGGTGGAGATTGAGCGTACCGAGGGCGCATATCTCCATGCGAAAGACGGCCGCAAGATTATCGACGGCATTTCCTCCTGGTGGGTGAACACACACGGCCATTGTCATCCCAAAATCGTCGACGCGGTGCAGAAACAGGCCGCCAGTTTGGAGCAGGTGATCTTCGCGGGCTTCACGCATGCGCCCGCCGAAGCTTTGGCTTCAAAATTGCTACAGGTGACAAAGAATAATTTCCAGCACGTGTTTTATTCCGACAGCGGCTCCACCGCTGTTGAAGTCGCGCTGAAAATGGCGATTGGTTACTGGGAACATAGCGGCAAGAAGCGCAGTAAAATCGTCGCGCTGGAGGGCGGCTATCACGGCGATACGTTCGGCGCGATGTCGGCGGGCGGGCGCGGCGTGTTCAGCAAGCTGTACGAACCTTATTTGTTCGATGTCGAACATTTGCCGTTTGAAGACATGGTTGCTTCGTTTGAAAAAATTCTGAAGGGTGGCGATGTTGCGGCCTTAATCCTGGAGCCGCTGGTTCTCGCGGCGGGCGGTATGAAATTTTATGCGCCTGAAACGCTTAAAAAACTTGCGGCGCTTTGCAAAAAATATGATGTGCTGCTCATCGCCGATGAAGTCATGACCGGTTTTGGCCGCACGGGCACGATGTTTGCGTGCGAACAAGCCAATATCTGGCCGGATATCATGTGCCTGTCCAAGGGTCTCACGGGCGGTTTCCTGCCGATGGGGGCTACGCTCTGTACTTCAAAAATCTACGATGCGTTCTATCAGAAAGACCGCAGCAAAATGTTTTTCCATTCCTCGTCCTATACAGGCAACGCGCTGGCCTGTGCCGCCGCGCTAGCTTCGCTGGCAATCTGGGAAACAGAACCCGTACTGGAACGCATCGCTACGATCTCAAAAATTCAAGCATCAGGAGTAAAACGGTTTGCTGCGCGTTCGGATGTCGAAAATGCCCGGGTCCTCGGCACGATTTTAGCCTTAGACGTCATTGCGAGCGAAGCGAAGCAATCCAGTTTAAAAGATGGATTGCTTCGTCACTCCGTTCCTCGCAATGACGGGTATTTTTCGGCCATAGGTCCTAAACTTTACGACATTTTCATGGCCCATAACGTCCTGTTGCGTCCGCTGGGCAATACGGTCTATATTTTGCCACCCTATTGCATAACAAAAGAAGAACTTGCCCATGTCCATGGCATCATCGACATCGCCCTTGACCATCTCCGGAATGAGCGCGAACAACGCGCGGCATGAAGCGCCGGTTCACGATTTCCTGAGCGATATCGTCCGCAAACCCGCGCAGCACGCGCGTTTCATGAATATGCTGTCGATGCTGGAGCATATGGGCAGCCGCAAAATCATGGTCTCGCAGATGAACCGCACACTGACCGAGGATGTTTTGAAACACCTTGCCGAGGAAGCGCGACATGCTTACTTCTTCAAGCGCCAGGCCGAGCGTATTGCTAAAAAATCACTCGACGGTTATACGGAAGAAAACACGATGGAGCGCGTTTCGGCGCTGATGTATTTCGGACGTCTCGATGCGGGCATCAGCGCGCAGGTCTCGGACGAAGATGCCTATCCGTGGGTGTCTTTGATCATCGAATTGCGCGCCTGCTGGCTCTATGAAATTTACAACGATGTTCTCTCGAAATCGGATGTGAAGCTTTCGCTCAAATCGCTCCTTGCGGAGGAGGATATGCACCTCGCGGAAATGTTCGGAATGTGCGGCCATGATACGGCGAAACTGAAGGCGCTCAGCGCCTACGAAACCGGGCTTTTCGGTCGTCTCTGGAACAAGTTGTGTATAGCTTCGCCGCTGGCAAAAGCCGCTTGATTATAGGCTTTGTTGGCCAGAATCGCTGTGCTACACTCTGATTCCCTTAATACATACACAAACGATAGAGTCCGTACTCATGAAACTGAGCATTGAACGCGCAGCCCTTTTAAGGTCCCTGAACCACGTGCAGAGCGTCGTCGAACGCCGCAACACAATTCCCATTCTTTCCAACGTTTTAATAACCGCGAAAGACGGCGTTCTGTCGATGGCGACTACAGACATGGATATCGAAATCAATGAATCCATCGCCGCGAAAGTGGCCAAGGGCGGCTCCACCACGGCGCCCGCACACACGCTGCACGACATTGTCCGCAAGCTTCCTGACGGCTCCGACGTCGAACTGACGCTGAATGCCGAGGGCACGCAGATGACGGTGAAAGCGGGGCGCTCGCAGTTCAAGCTGAGCTGTCTGCCGACGTCCGATTTCCCGGCGCTGGGCACCGGTGAACTGGCCGCCAATTTCGGCATTCCCGCCGCGGATATGCGCGCGCTGATCGACCGCACCAAATTTGCAATGTCGACGGAAGAAACACGTTACTACCTGAACGGGATTTACCTGCACGAGGCCGAGAACGAGGGCGTAAAAGTCCTGCGTGCCGTAGCCACGGACGGCCACCGCCTCGCCCGCTTTGAAATGCCGCTGCCGGAAGGCGCCAAGGGCATGCCGGGCGTGATTATCCCGCGCAAAGCCATTGGTGAGCTGCGCAAGCTCGCCGACGAAGCCGCTGATGAAATCAAGATCAGCCTGTCGGAAACAAAAATCCGTTTCGCGTTCGACCATATCGTGCTGACGTCCAAGCTGATCGACGGGACATTCCCCGACTACCAGCGCGTCATTCCGCAGGGCAACAACAAGATCGTCGAGCTGGACCCGAAAGCGTTTACACGTGCGATCGACCGCGTTTCCACCATTTCCGACGGCAAATCCCGCGCTGTAAAAATCACGCTGCAGAGCAAGCAGATGACCATCTCTGCGTCGTCGCCGGAATCCGGCAGCGCAACCGAGGAGATGGAAGTCAACGGGGATACAGATCTGGAAATCGGCTTCAACGCCAAATATCTGCTGGATATCACCAGCCAGATCGAGGGCGAGGGTTGCCGCCTGTCGCTGAACGACCCGGCCTCGCCGACGATCATCCAGGACAACAGCGATCCGTCTTCGCTTTATGTGCTGATGCCGCTACGGGTTTAACGATTCCGCGGTGATCCGCTTTTTCAGGGTATACTGATCACCATGGCGTATGTTTCTGCACTCAAGCTCCATAATTTCCGCTGCTATACAGAGGCTAGGTTTGACAGCCTCGCGCCCGGCTTTGTCGTGCTGGCGGGGCCGAACGGCGCGGGGAAAACGAACGTGCTTGAGGCGGTTTCTCTGCTGTCGCCGGGCAGGGGCCTGAGGGGCGCGCAAATTCTCGAGATTCAGTGCCGCGAGTCCGGCAAGCCCTGGGCGGTTTCCACGACCATCACCGATAAAAACGGCAGCGTCCAGATCGGCACCGGGCTGGATGCGCAAACCGAAAAACGCATTATCCGCATCAATACAGAAACTGTGCGCGCACAGACGGCGCTGTCGGATTATTTATCGTGCGTGTGGCTGACGCCGCAGATGGACCGGCTGTTCATCGACTCCGCTTCGCGCCGCCGCCGTTTTCTCGACCGCCTGATTTTCGCTTTCGATCCCGGCCATGCGGGCCGCGTGACGCGCTACGAAAATGCAATGGCGCAGCGCTCGCGTTTGCTGCGCGAGGGACAGAATGACCCGACATGGCTGAAGGCGCTGGAGGCGCAGATGGGCGAGACAGGCGTGGCGATTGCCGCCGCGCGCCTGGAATTTGTGCAGCGCCTGCAATCGGCGGCGGAAAAAACCGAGAATGAATTTTTCCCGGCGGCGCGGCTGCAGGTTTCCGGCACGCTGGAGACTTTATTGGGGCACAGCCCGGCGCTGGAGGTCGAGGACATGTTCAAATACCAGCTGACCGAAAGCCGTTCGCGCGACAGCGTCACCGGGGGCGCTGCAACCGGTCCGCACAAAAGCGATTTGCAGGTTATTTATGCCGCCAAGGACATGGCCGCGGATCAATGTTCGACAGGCGAACAGAAGGCTTTATTGATCGGGATTGTTCTCGCTCATGCCCGCCTGATTGCGGCAGAGCGCGGTGCACCGCCGATTTTGCTGCTGGACGAGGTTGCGGCGCACCTGGATGAAGGGCGCAGGGCTGCGCTTTACGCGGTTCTGGGCGAATTGAAGGGGCAGGTCTGGCTGACGGGCACGGAAGAAAGCCTGTTTGAGTCAATTCGCGGGCAGGGACAGTTTTTTCATGTCGAGAATGCGGTGATTATCAAAGATGTCATCCCCGCGGCTAAGAAAACACAGAGCGCCTAACCCAAATGCCGTCATACTCCGCGCAGGCGGAGTATTCATGGATCGAATAGGATGAATTTATCTTGTGTTCTCGATGGATCCCCCGCTTGCGCGGGGGATGACGAAAAAAAGAATTTATGCCGCGCGTGACAATGAAGAGAATTCTTTCAGCAGCTTAAGCACCGTGTCGTTCTGCTCCGGCGTGCCGGTTGAAATGCGCAGGCAATTCTCGGTGAGTTTCTTTGACGAAAAATCGCGCAGCACGACATTGTTTTTCATGCAGTAATCGTAAAATCCCTTGGCATCGTCCATTTCCGCTAGAAAGAAATTCGCGTCTGATGGATAGATGTGACGCACCAGCGGACTTTTGACGAATTCTTCGGCGAAACGTGTTTTTTCTTTCAGCAGCTTCGCAATATTGTCGCGCGCGACTTTCTGAATGAGAGGGTCCATCACATGCAGCGCCGCGTTGATGCAGCTGACGGACAGGGGGTAAACATCGAGGCATTTGTTGCGTACAAACGCGACAAAATCTTCATCGCCGGCCAGCAGGCTGCCCATGCGCTCGCCCGCCAAAGCGTAGGATTTCGAGAGAGTCCGCAGGATAATCAAATTCGGGTGATTGACCAGTTCATTCACCAGGCTGCCCTGTTTTGAGAACTCGGCGTAGGTTTCATCCAGCACGACAATGCTGAATCCCTTCAACTCGTGAATGATTTTTAAAATATCCGTCTGCGAGAAGGATGTGGCCGTCGGGTTGTTCGGCGAACACAGATAAACCAGTTTCGCTTTTTCTTTTTTGGCCACCGCAATGATGTTGGCCACATCCAGCCTGTATGTGCCGTTTTCCTTGATGAGCAGCACTTCCACGGTTCCTGCGGGCATGGCGTGCGCGTTGACGACATAAAGGCCGAAAGTCGGCGGTGTGATGAGGATTTTATCCTCGTGCGGCTCGCAGAACAGGCGCGTGAGGATGACAATCGCTTCGTCGGCGCCGCGTGTCATCACGATATTATCCTGTTTTACGCCATATAATTGCGCATAGGCTTCCAGCAATTTCTTGGGTTGCTGCTCCGGATAGCGGTTCGATTTCTCGAGGCCGGGCAGGGCAAAGGGGTTCTCGTTGGCGTTCAGGAAGATGCGGGATTCGTCCTTCGCGGCCTCCATTCCTGCCGAAATATAGGCTTGTAGATCGCGATAGTGAGAGCGGATGAGTTGGGCAAGAAACGGGTTCATTTTTTCTAGACTTTTCAATAAGTTATACACATAAAAAACTTGGCGTAAACGCTGCTTTTTACTGTATCTCAAGGGTGCCAGCATGCTATAAAAATCCATACGAAAACACCAGTAAAATCAACGTTCCCTTAACCCAACAGATACATCAGATTATGGCCGAAATGAGTGCGAAAAAAATGACTCCGCCCGAGAATAAATCCAAGCAAGAGGCGGCGAACGAATACGGCGCGGATTCAATTAAAGTTCTGAAAGGCCTGGATGCGGTACGCAAACGCCCCGGCATGTATATTGGCGACACCGATGACGGCTCGGGCCTGCACCACATGGTGTACGAGGTTGTCGACAACGCGATCGATGAATCGCTGGCCGGACATTGCGACCGGATCGACGTAATGCTGAACGCCGACGGGTCCATCACCGTACGCGACAACGGGCGCGGCATTCCCGTCGACCTGCACACCGAAGAAAAAGTTTCCGCCGCCGAAGTCATTATGACGCAGCTCCATGCGGGCGGTAAGTTCGACCAGAATTCCTACAAGGTCTCCGGCGGTCTGCACGGCGTCGGCGTCTCCGTGGTCAACGCCTTGTCCGAAACGCTGGATCTGCGGATCAAACGCCAGGGTAAGGAGTGGGCGATGCGCTTTCGCAAGGGCGAACCCGAAGCACCGCTGAAATCGGTGCGCGATCTGGAGCCCGGCGAGCGCAACGGCACGGAAGTCACGTTCCTGGCTTCGACCGAAACCTTCACGATGACCGAATATGATTTTGGCACACTGGAAGACCGCATGCGCGAACTGGCGTTCCTGAACTCCGGCGTGAATATCTATCTCTCGGACCTGCGCCCTGAAAACAAGGAAGAACACAAAATCGTCCACCTTCATTATGAAGGCGGGATCGAAAGCTTCGTCGAATGGCTGGACCGCGCGAAAAAACCGCTGATCAGGCCGATTTCCATCAAGGCGGCGGAAGATGCCGCGGGCATCACGGTCGAAGCCGCGCTGGAATGGACGGATGCCTATCATGAAACGATGCTGTGCTTCACCAATAACATCCCGCAGCGCGACGGCGGCACGCACCTGGCGGGCTTTCGCGGCGCGCTGACCCGCGTCATCACCAAATACGCGGAAGAGCACGGTTCGAAGAAAGACAAAATCAAGCTGACCGGCGAGGATATGCGCGAGGGGTTAACCTGCGTCCTGTCCGTGAAGGTGCCGGACCCGAAATTTTCGTCGCAGACGAAGGACAAGCTGGTTTCCTCCGAAGTCCGCCCTGTTGTCGAAGGTGCGATTGCCGAGCATTTCAGCACATGGCTGGAGGAACACCCGGCCGAAGCCAAGATCATCGTCGCGAAAATTTCCGAAGCGGCCATGGCCCGCGAGGCCGCCCGCAAGGCGCGCGATCTTACGCGCCGCAAGGGCATCATGGATGTTTCGTCGCTGCCCGGCAAGCTGGCGGATTGCCAGTCGAAAGACCCGGCGGAATCCGAGATGTTCATTGTCGAGGGCGACTCGGCCGGCGGTTCGGCCAAGCAGGCGCGCTCGCGCTACAACCAGGCCATATTGCCGCTGCGCGGTAAAATCCTCAATGTCGAGCGCGCGCGTTTCGACAAGATGATTTCATCGGAGCAGGTGGGCACCTTGATCACGGCGCTGGGCACATCAATCGGGCCGGATGAATTCAACATCGAAAAAATCCGCTACCACAAAATCATCATCATGACCGACGCCGACGTCGATGGTTCGCACATCAGAACTCTTTTATTGACCTTTTTCTTCCGCCACATGCCGAGCGTCATCGAGCGCGGTTATCTCTATATCGCGCAGCCGCCGCTGTTCAAGGTGAAGCGCGGGAACGCGGGCGAGATGTACCTGAAAGACGAGCGCGCGCTGGAGGATTTTCTTATCGATACTGCTGTTTCCGACCTGACCATTGTCGACGGCAAGGGCTCGCCGCGCAAAGGGGCCGACTTCCGTGACGTTTTGCAGAATGCCCGGAAAATCCGCGGCTCCATCAATGCGCTGACGCAGAAGGCGGGCAACCGCCGCGTGGTCGAGCAGGCCGCGATCACCGGCGCGTTCGACGATAGAATATTCGAAGATGCGAAGCTGGGCGAAAGCTACGCGAAAAGCGTGGCCGAGCGCCTCAACGCGATTGCCGCGAAGAACGAAAAAACATGGACGGGCGGTTTCAAAATCGCCAGCGGTTACAATTTCGAGCGCACGACGCGCGGCGTCAAGGATCGCGTGAAGCTTTCGGTTGACCGCATCCGCTCCGCCGATGCCCGCCGTTTGCACGATGCGTTGGAATGGCTGCAGGAAGTTTTTCCCGCACCGGTTGAACTGAAAGACGGCGACAAGCTGCTGGTGAAAGCCAACGGCCCCGGCGCGCTCTATGACGGCGTGCTGGAATACGGACGCAAGGGGCTGGCGATCCAGCGTTACAAAGGTCTCGGAGAGATGAACCCGGAACAACTCTGGGAAACGACGCTCGATCCGAATGTCCGCACCTTGCTGCAGGTGCGGGTGGATGACGCGCAGAAAGCCGCCGACATTTTCTCGACCCTCATGGGCGATGTCGTCGAGCCGCGCCGCGCCTTCATCCAGGATAACGCGCTGAAAGTCAGCAATCTGGACGTTTAAATTATCATTGACATAATGCTATATCCCGCATTATCGTCCTGTGTTAATTCACAGGGGAACGGGCTTATGGCGCTGCGTAAACACTGGCAGACGGTTGCGAGATTTCGTGCCGCTGCGTTTGAAAGTCTGGGGTCGGACATCACCGTCGATCTGGAAGGGGATATCGAGCGTATTCTTTATCATCCTGTTGCACCGTCTCTCGTCCTTGATAAGAGTCTTCTGGCGTCGGAAGGTGACGTGCAAATATTTTTCAAAAATAAGCTGCAGACTCTGCGCGGAAATTTTTCCAGGATGCGACCGGGAATTTCCCGTCTGCTGGTTGATAGTGGCGTCAAGGTCACGCATGCGCGCCGCATGATGGACATGAATCCCACGCAGGCACGAATGCTGGGCCGCGGTATGAACGGCCTGACGCTTGAATATGCCGCCGCCACTTACAAAGCCCATGGCATAGAAATCTTTACCGAAGCCAAATTCAAAAGCACACATGAATATGAGCCGTTGACGAATATTTATTCTTATTTCTGCCATGAAGGCGGGCATGGAATTGATGAGCTTCTGGGCATTACAACGCCGGTTCGCAGAAAAAAATCAAAGCTCGGATTTTTACTCAAGGAAGTTTATCGCGGTGAACTTGATGCTCTGGAATCTGACTGGCTTCTCAGTGACGGCTTCTACAATGAAACTGATATAAGTTATTATCTGCCCAAGAGCCATGGCGGCACACATACAAGTACAAATGACGCGTTTGACGAATTTTTTGCTGAAACCTGTGCGCGCGAGCATGCAAGCGCCCATGCGGGAAGCAAATTGGCTGCCGCGTTTCCTGGGACAACTCGCGAAGTGCGCAATGTATTCGATTGCATCGATCAGCTTGTCGCGGAGCAGCCACCCTCTGGAAACTGGATCGAATTTTTCAAGGCCAATCAGTCAATGCAATTGACAGCTTGATTATTGGTCACGGTTCCCCCTTGACATAATAGGAATTAAATCCTAATATTTTGGGACTATTTTTTTGCGCCTGAACCGCTATAAAAGACGGGTATTGGCCAAAAACGGCCTACAAACGAACTGATTAAAAATACAGTAAAAACAATAAGATAAGTTTCTAAAAATAAAAATATGAAGAACAAACTGATAAGAACCCCATGACATCCCTTGCCCAGAAACTGTCCGAAATCGTTGGTGAAGCCTTTACAGCGGCAGGATTGCCCGCAGAATTGGGCATCGTCAAAGTCTCCGACCGGCCCGACCTCGCGCAGTTCCAGTGCAACGGCGCCTTGCCTGCGGCCAGGCAGATGGGCAAAAAGCCGCGCGAGATTGCCGACGCGGTGGTGGAGGCGCTGAGAGCGCGACCGGAATTTTCAAAAATTGAAATCGCCGGGCCGGGCTTTATCAATCTGAATGTGACCGATGAATTTCTCGCGGCGCATCTCGCGGCAGGCGATGAACGCCTCGGCATCGAAAAATCAAAGCCGCAAACCATCATCCTCGATTACGGCGGCCCGAACGTGGCCAAGCCGATGCATGTGGGCCACCTGCGCAGCGCCATCATCGGCGACACGCTGCGCCGGATTTATAAATTCGCAGGCCATAAAACCATTGCCGATGTGCATCTGGGCGACTGGGGCACGCAGATGGGCCAGATTATTTCCGAACTGGAAATCCGCGAACCGGGTTGGCCGTATTTTGATCCGAAATTCACGGGGCCATACCCCAAAGAAAGCCCGGTGACGCTGGACGACCTCGAAGAGATTTATCCCGCCGCGTCGCTCGCCTGCAAGGAAGACGAAGACCGCATGGAAATCGCGCGGCAGGCCACGGTGGAGCTGCAAAATGGCCGTCCCGGCTACCGCGCGCTATGGCAGCATTTCGTTGATGTTTCCATCGTCTCCATCAAGCAAAACTTCAATGCGCTGGATGTTCATTTTGACCTCTGGAAGGGGGAATCCAGCGCCCATCCGCACATTGTGCCGATGGTCAAATTGCTCGAGGAAAAAAACCTGGTGCAGGAGAGCGAAGGCGCGATTATCATCGATGTTTCGCGTCCCAATGATAAGAAAGATTTTCCCCCGCTGATCCTTTACAAGCGCGATGGCGCCGTCATGTACGGTACAACCGATCTCGCGACGGTTTACGAGCGCATGATTGAGTACAGGCCTGAAAAAATTATTTACGTTGTTGATCAACGACAAAATCTGCATTTCGAGCAGGTTTTCCGCGCAGCGCGCTCTGCCGGAATTGCCGATGAAGGCGTGGATCTCGTGCATGCGGGCTTCGGCACCATGAACGGCACGGACGGCAAGCCTTTCAAGACCCGCGACGGCGGCATCATGAAGCTGGAAGATCTCATTACGATGGGGATCGACAAAGCTATGGCCCGTCTGGACGAAGCCGAGTTGGCGAAAGACGCCGACCAGAAAGAACGCGGCGCCATCGCGAAAAAAGTCGCCATCGCGGCGATTAAATTCGCCGATCTGCAAAACAACCGCGTTGCCGATTATGTTTTTGATATTGATCGTATGACCAGTTTCGAGGGCAAGACGGGCCCGTACCTGTTGTATCAGGCAGTGCGGATAAAATCGCTGCTGAAAAAGGCGGGTGCAGAGAAAATCAGGGCTTTAAAATTCGTTATTAAAAATGAAGACCGCAAGCTGGCGCTGCTGCTGACGGAATTGCCGGATTATTTTGCCATGGCGCTGCGGGAATCTACGCCGCATGTGCTGTGCGATTACGCGTTCAAACTGGCGCAGGAATTCAGCAGCTTCTATGCCTCCTGCCATATTATTTCCGAAGCCGACGCGGCGCTGAAGGCCAGCCGTCTTGCGCTGTGCGACCTGACGCAAAAGCAATTGAGCCTCATTCTCGACCTGCTGGGCATTAAAATTCCGGAGCGCATGTAATGCTTGGAATGGATTCCATCAGGATTACGCCGGAAACGCTGCTCAGCGCCTGCGAAGTGGACGAGTTCAAGGGGTTGTGGAACGCGCTGGACAAACATACGACGGGCCTGAATATGCTGGGCGATGTCGCGGGCCATGGCAATAATTTCAAACAGGTTCTCGGGCCGCTTAAGGATCAGGCGATCACGGTCGACATTATCCGCATTCTTCATGCACTGCAGATGGGCGGGCGCGGCGGCGCTCCCTACAAAACCGAAAGCAAGCCTCTGGTCATTGATGGCGGCGGCGAACTGGAGACAGCCGCCCCGGAGCAGGTTGAGAAGCTGATGAAAAAGCTTGTCGACTGGCTCAACAAAACGATGGAAGACGGCGAGCAGCACCCGCTGATTACAATCGCTGCCTTTACGGCTGTATTTTTGCAATTAAGCCCGTTTGAGGACGGAAACCTGAAAACCGCGCGTTTCCTTGTTCTCCTGCTGATGCTGAAGGCCGGATATAATTACGCGCCTTATCTGCCGCTGGATAAAATCATGGCGGATGAGGGTGGGCCGATATTCCGCGCGCTCAAGCATAATCAGGAATCGCTGGAGCAGGGCAAGCCGGACTGGAGCCTGTGGCTGCGGTCGTTTTTCCTGGTGCTGAAGAAGCAAAAGAAATTGCTGGAGAAGCGCATCAATGAAAAAGACAAGGCGATGACGCATCTGCCGACATTGTCAGGGAAAATCATGAAATTGTTTGAAGATAATCAGCGTATGCAAATTCACCAGATTATTAAACTGACGCGCGGGCGGCGCTCGACGGTGAAACTAAGGCTTGGGGAACTGGTGGGGAGCGGGTATCTGAAGCGTTATGGCCAGGCGCGCTCGACGTGGTACAGCCTCGCCTAGCGGGCAATCAGCACATAATAGAAAGTGTAGCTGCCCATCTGGAAGCACGCGGCGCTGCGTGGGCCATCGAGGGTGATTTCGGCGCCGTCCGAAAAGCTTCCCGTGAATTTGATGGCGGAGTGATTGTCGCCCGCATTCGCGACGATACCCGAAATTCCAAGTTTCTGGTCAATCGCGCGGCAGACCGAAGCGTTCATGTTGGGCAGAATGACCATCAGTTCTTCGTCGTTGATGCTGTTCGCGCCGCAACCTGTTGCGCCCGTGCCGACATCGGCGATGCAGTTTCTACCGCTGAAAATCCACGGACTGCCGTCATTGGCGTGCGTGGGCGGGTTTTGCCAGTTCATCGCTCCTCCGGTCGGGTGGAAAACATTGTGGTTGTCCGGTTGCGGTGGAGTGTGATCGTAACCGGCGATAAAGGAATTCTCGAAGCTGATGTCGTTTTCGGAAACGCCGCTGCGCTGCATTTTCGCGACGCTGCGCTCCAGTCTTTGTACGAAAGCCAGCACATCGACGGCGACAAGCTCGGCCTTCCGTGCCGACATTGCTGTTGTGGTGTCGCTGCGCATGCCGCGCGAAATGATGAAGGCCAGCGCCCCGAACAGCACAACGCCAAGCATGATGAACAGGAAAACGTTTCCGTTTTCGGAAGAGCTTGAGGATTTATTCCGCAGCATCGATGCCGCTTTCGTCTTTTTCGTCTTTGAAGAGTTCCTTGCGCGAGGCCTTGGCGGCGGCATCGATGATATCCTGGATTTCTTTTGGCAGCTGCGGCTTTTTCGGCTCCTGGCTGGTGAGCGGTGGCGGTGCGGCCGGGGGAGCGGGCGGTTGTTGTGCTGCGACGGGAAGTGTTGTGGTTGGTGTGACAGGCGGCGGCGGAGCCTGTGGTGTTTCAGCGCGGGTTTGCTGCGCTTCGCCGGTGAGTTGATCCCATGTTTTTTTCTCGCCATCGGCGGGCGGTGCAGCGGGCGGCGGCGTTGTGGACGGCGTGCCTGGAGGCTTGAAAAATCCCATCGGCCCGGCGGCGCCTGTTTGCTGCGCGAGCGGTATGGCTGGTGGCGGTGTTGTCGTGAGCGGCGGATCGGCAGGCCTTGTTGCGACAGGCGGCGGCGTGCCCTGTGGTTTCGTGGCGAGAATTGGCGGCGCGGTAGGCGCTGTCCCCCCGACCGTTTCCGTGGTTGTTTTTGTTTCGACAGGCGGCGTCACATCGAGGCTACCCGTCAGTGAGTGGACCTTGATCAACGCCGCGATTCCGGCATCGACGGGATTGACGCCTTTTTTCTTGATAACCTTGAAGCCTTCGCGCAGCGCGTCAATTTCCACCGGCGTTTCGATGGCGACGTCGGAGCATTCCGCCGTCCATGTTTTATTGACGAGAAGATCGCGCAGCTTCGTGATGGCGGCGGCGTGTTTGACAACTTCCTCGTTCGGCGGCGGCAGCGCCATATAGCGCGTGACGCGCATGGCTTTTGCGAAGCCGGGATTGGAATAGAACATCTTGGTGTCCGTGACGACGCTTCCATAAGCGATTACGGCCATGCCCTCGGTCAGGCTGCGCAGACCGTCATAGCTAGCGCGGGCGCGCTCCTTCACGCCGGCCTGGCGGGTGTCGTAATAGCTGTTGGAGCCGGTGCCGGTCTGGTAGCCGGAGACTTCCGTCACGATGGCGGTGCCGACGGTTTTGTCGAAAAAATCCTTGGTTTCCGTAGGGTCTTCGAGTTTGCCGAAAATCTTGATGTTACAGTTGGCGAGGATCGAGTTGGCTTCTTCCCGCACGCGTTTTTTCATGGCCGGGATGTCCTGGCCGGAGAAGACGAGACTGAAGCCGAGCGACCGGGCCTGCGCCGCCATGACGGCCATGCCCTGCGCGGTGTAGTAACCGACCTCATCGAACACAGTCATGAACGGCGTGGAGGAATGGGTGGGTTTGTTTTCGATGACGGTTTCGCTGGAGCCTTCGACAGTGGCGCCCAGCGTCGAACCCATCATGCCCTTGATCGTCGCGGCGACGATTTTACCGAGGTTGGCGATTTCATCGTTTGATTTTTCAAGCGCCGGGATCAGGACGATCACGATGCGGCGATTCAGAACCACGTCCACCATGTCGATATCAGCGGCCTGCGTGTCAAAGATGTATCCGTATTCATCGCCCAAGGATTGCAGGGAACGGGTGAACTGCATGGCGAGGTAGCCGTGTTGCTGGCTGGCGGTTGTTGTGTCATAGGCCGGGCCTGTGCCGCTGGGCGGTTTTACTGCGCCGTTGTCGTCATAGGCGTCGGCGACGTAACCGGGCAGCGTGTCGAGATAGCCCTTGATGCTGGAGCGGATTTGGTCAGGGATGGCCTGGTCGCGCGAGATTTTGACGACGCTGTTCAGCGACAGGCAGTCGCGGATGGTCCGAACCGAGAGCGGCATGTCCTGGTTGTCGCGTTTCCATGTGAGAGCCGGCATCAGCGCGCCGATCAACGACACGGCGCGTTCCTGCCACATCGCGTTGTCGCCCTGCGATTCCGGCATCAGGCTGACCAGCATGTTGGTGAGGTAAGAGGCCGAACCGGACGAGAAAGGGTTCATAGTGTTCGACGGTGCCTTCACGTCGGAGTTCCCGGTCATGTAGTTCAGCACGAGCAAGTCGTCGTCGCGGCCAAGACGCCGAACCAGAGAAGAGAGCGACGACCAGAGGTCGGTGTCGGCTTTACCGTCGACATAGACGAAGCCCGATCCCCACGTCAAAGCGTTAGTGACCATGGCTTTCAGGCCTTCTGTTTTACCGGAACCGGTGGTGCCGAGATAGAGAAGGTGTGTCCGCGCGTCGGAATTGGTGAACCAGACTTCCTCGCCGGTGGGGTCGGTGTTGCCGAGATAGAGAATGCCCTGCGCCTGGCCTGTGCGACCGCCGCCCATGTTTTTCTTGTCTTTGTATTTGGCGCCCATTGGCAATTTGAAGGGCAGTGAACGGTCGCGTGTCTGCAGCCACAGGAAATAAAGGAAGGTTATGAAGAGGACCAGATCAGCGAAGCACAGCACCCAGTCGTTCATGTATATGGCGACTGCAATAAGAACGAAGAACGAGCCGGAATAGGCCGGTTTCTGCATGGCATCGGCAATACGGGTGCCGAGCGGTCTTACATCCCGTAAGACCGTTGTCAGCTTATGTTCGTATTTTCGTTGGTCGAGTGCCATTGTCCGTAAATCGCAGTCCTTATTGCGGTCTGTGTTTCATCAAAAATTCATCGGCGGAAAGCGGGACGCCGTTTTCTTCGCCGCCGCCTGCGCCGAAATTCATCGCCGGGTTCGGGCTCAAGCCTTCATTGTCGCCACTGACCGGCGCGCGCGGCGCGCTTGCGCCCCAGAGGACGAACAGGGCCGCGATTAGCGTCAGGCCCAGTATTGACGCAGCCCATTTGCTTTTCTTTTTTTCAGTAGTCGCCGGGCCACGGCCCGCAGAGGCAATGCCGACAGGGCGGATCTGCCCGTGTGCATTTTCCAACGCGCCCGCTGCGGCCATCAATGCCTCCACGGCCTGGTCTTTCGTGCCGAAGGGCGCGATCTCTGTCGTTTCGCTCTTGGGCGTTTTCAGGACGAGGACGAAGCTTCCCTTGGAGCCTTCGCGCACTTCCAGCGCCGAGGCTTTCGCCTGGACCAGGTCCATCTGCCAGACAACCGGGTTCAGCGCTTCGGGGAAGGAAAGGATCAGTTTGCCGTCCACGACGCGGGCGGTGGAGCTGCTTTTTCCATTTATTTTTTTTGCGGCGATTTTCATGTCTTCAATTCTCCTGGTTTGATTTGTTCAGTTGTTTTTCTATACGGCTTTTTTTACGCCGCGCTTTTTGGAATTTTTATAGTCGAGTTGTGGGATCGGGCGCGCGCGCGTCGATTCCATGTATTCCCTGATCGTTTTGACGGCATCCTCGATTTTCGGCACGGGGATCGGGCGTTTGGTCATGCGCTCGGCTTTGTAATGCGCCATCGCGCCCATGGCTTCCGGATGAAAAGATTGGCGCCCGACATTGTTCAGCGGGTACCATAATTCGCGGTCATGCCCGCGCAGCCAGAGGAACGCCGCGGGCGCGAGAACGCCGCCTTCCTCGCGGGCGAAAGCCAGTCCGCGGATCAGTGCCGTTGTTTCAAAAGCGTGGCGATTGCATTCTGCCAGCGTCTTGCCGGCCATGCCCTTGTCTTTCAGTACGCGCCGCGCTTCGCGCAGAAGGCGGCCATCCTTGCCGAGCTGCAGGCCGCCGGTGGCGCTCCAGCATTTGGCAACGCGGCCCAGCATGTCGTCAGCCTCTTTTCTTTTGCGCGAAGCCTTGAGGCAGAATGTAGCGAGGAGAATTTGTTTATAGGGCTCGAGTTCGTTCGGGCCTTTCCAGCGGCGGTGCAGCTGTTTGCGGAAGGCCTCGGCGGCGGCGGATTCATCAACCTTGCCGTCGGGAACCGGGATGACGTTGTAGGCAATCCATTCTTCGGGGCCGAGCGCTTCGGCGAAAAGTGGCAGCTCCGCTGGCACCGGCGAGCCCGGCGGGCGTGGCGGCATGTTCGAGGGGTTGAATTTAACAAAGGGCTTGATGATCGGGAAGTTCATGGCCTGGCGTTCGATGAGACCTTCGAGATTAAATTTTTGGCGGAACTGCGTGCCCGGCCCCAGGAACATGCACCACATCGCCGCTACGGAAAAAATGCCGACGAAAATCATCCGTAGAGGCTGCATCGAGAGCGCCGTGAAATAAGAAAGATGCCCGTAGGTCAGTTGAGATTTGTCCCAGGCTTCCGTGTCGCGGAATCCCTTGTGCCAGTCGGCGAGCGCCCTGTTGAATTTTACGGTGTAGTCGTCTTCCAGGAACCAGGAGACAAGCCACATCTCGGTCCAGCGGATCCAGCGGACCATGTTGCGGATTTCTTCGTCGAAATAGTGCCAGAACAGCCACAACAAAACGGCGAGGACAATGAGCAGGATGCCCCAGCCAATGCCGTTTTCGTAAAGCGTATTATCTGTTTTGTCCGCCAAGACGTGCTCCTTTTGCCCGGAAAAGGCTTTTCTGAAGTTCTTTAGTAATATAGCAGAAAACCCCTTTAAAAACCACCTTCTGGCCCTAAAAACAGGGTTTTGCGTTTTATGCCGAAAATACTGTTCAAGCAGGGATTTATTTGCTAGAAAACGGGTGCTTTTTGGGGATATATAGCTATATTCCCTCCTTGGGCCGGCATAGCACAGCGGTAGTGCAGCGGTTTTGTAAACCGAAGGTCGGTAAGGGAGTAAAAGAGTAAGAGTTTTTCTATAATGCCGGCGTAGCACAGCGGTAGTGCAGCGGTTTTGTAAACCGAAGGTCGGGAGTTCAATCCTCTCCGCCGGCACCATAACTCTCTGAATTTATTTGAGAATATATGGTTTTTTGTTTTTAGAGTTTTTAGACTTCACCTCCAGCAGATTTTAAAATTAAGAAATATATTTTCTATAATTTACTGTCTGCGGGCTTCTAAAAAATCCCCCTTCAATTCCCAAAAATCACCTTCGGGGTAACGCCGGGGTAACGGATCGGCCAAAAGGTTATATAGTTTATATTTTATATTTTTAGGGTACTTTTAGTACCTTATTTTATAATAAAATAAACCAGTTTCTTGATCTGGTTTATAATTTATCGTATATTGGTACTATGAGTACCATAGAATCATCAAAGATAAACCAGCTTTTAGCGACCCAGCCGCCGGGGGCCGTGGTGCTTTCGTCGTGGCTGACGGGGCGGGGATACAGTTTTGAGCTTCAGAAACGCTATCGGAAAAGCGGCTGGCTGGAATCCATAGGCACAGGCGCGATGATCCGCGCCGGAGACAACGTCGGTTATGAGGGCGCAATCTATGCTCTTCAGAAACAGGCTGCTCTGAACATCCATCCGGGCGGCAGAAGCGCGTTATCGCTTCTTGGCAAGGCGCATTATCTGGAGTTGGCGCAGAAGAAAGTCGTGCTGTTCGGCGGGAAAGGTGAGGCACTTCCGGTTTGGTTCCGCAATCACGATTGGGGCTTGATGTTCGACTATCATGCGACATCATTTCTGCCGCCTGAGCTTGGGCTTGTGGACGTAGAGATGAAAACATTCTCGATTAGGGTATCGGGAGCAGCGCGGGCACTGATGGAATGTCTGTATCTGACGCCGGAGAAACAGGAACTGGTTGAATGTTACGAGTTGATGGAAGGTCTCAATAATCTCCGTCCCGATCAGGTTCAGGCATTGTTGGAGGCCTGTAAGTCGGTGAAGGTCAACCGCCTGTTTATGTATCTAGCGGAGAAGGCAGGACATGCATGGGTTCAGTATCTGGACCTAAAAAAAGTTGATTTCGGCAGCGGGAAGCGCAGTGTGGTGCGGAACGGTGTTTATGTCCCAAAATACAAAATAACTGTGCCCAAAGAACTGGAAGATCATGGCAAGACAGAACTATAGGAAACAGGTTGCGCTCCTGCTGGAGGTTTTGCCCGAAGTGGCAAACGAAAAATGCTTTGCCATGCATGGTGGCACGGCGATCAACCTGTTTGTCCGTGACATGCCCAGGGTTTCGGTTGATATCGACCTGACATATCTGCCCATTGAAGACAGACCAACCTCCCTCAAAAATATTGTCACCGCGCTGGAGAGAATTAAGGCCAGCATTGAAAAGCGCATTCCGGATGTCCGTGTCCAGCACAGGCAGGATGTTGGGAAGCTGCTGATTTCGGCGTGGGGCGTGGATATCAAGCTGGAGGTTAATCTGGTCGGGCGCGGCACGTTTCTGCCGCCTGAAACCATGCCGCTTTGCAAACGGGCACAGAGCGAATTCGATGTTTTCTGCGTCATGCCTATCGTGCCGCTGGGCCAGCTTTACGGCGGGAAGATTTGTGCGGCCTTGGACCGCCAGCATCCGCGTGACCTGTTCGATGTGCAATATCTTCTGGAGAACGAAGGTTTTACGGATGACATCAGGGCGGGGTTTCTGCTGTGTCTGCTGGCTGGCGACCGCCCGATCCATGAAATCGTCAGGCCGAATTTGCAGGACCAGCGCCAGGCCATGACCAACCAGTTTGAAGGCATGAGCGAGGAGCCGTTCACCTACGGTGATTATGAGACCGTCCGGGCGCAACTGATCGAAACAATTCACACGCGTCTCACGGGGGCTGACAGGAAATTTCTGCTCGGCGTTAAAAACCTGGAGCCGGACTGGGGCGTCTATGACTTTGAGCGTTTCCCGGCGGTGCAGTGGAAATTGCAGAATTTGCGGAAGCTGAAAGATTTAAATCCGGACAAGCATCGGGAACAATATGAAGCTCTGAGAGACAGGCTGGGTGCGTCAGGGTGATGTAAGTTTGTTAAAAGCCTAAATCTTAAAGATTAACTTTTTTGCATTTTTAAGTTTCAATGCGCGTAATAGCTAAATTTATTTTGATTTATTTAGGTAATTAAATTCTCTATATCTAAATAAATCATAAAAAGGGAAAGATTTTGGGGATGGGCGCAAGAGTCATAGATGCATTTACATCTAAATCAAAACTAAAACGTAAAATCAGATTACATCTAAAAAAGCTTGGCTTTTTAAAAATGTCCGATGGAACATTGGGACTTCCTTCTACTGGAAAAGAAACAGTAAGAAGTTTACATGCATCTCAACGTGCAGAAATATTGAACAAGAATAAACTTTTTATCCGAGAAAATTCTTCTGAATTGGCTAAGTATTTTGCATCTGGAAAAGATGTTTTCCCTGCGAACATATCGCCTGTCTTGCAAAGAGTTTATAGCGGCACATGGGAGGCTGATCTTTTTCGTCTTGCTTCTTTATCATGGTCAGTACCCGTTTCTAATGGTTTTGGACGTAGACTCAGATACCTAATCTGGGACCAAAGTAATGATAAGCTTATTAGTTTATTAGCCATTGGTGATCCCGTCTTTAATCTTTCGGTACGAGATAAATATATAGATTGGACTGCTAAAGATCGAGGAGCGCGACTTGTAAATATATTGGACGCGTATGTTTTAGGTGCCTTGCCCCCGTACAACATGTTGCTTGGAGGAAAGTTAGTGGCTTCTCTTCTGCGCACACAAGAATTGTATAAAGATTTTAGAAAGGAATATGGCAGAACTACAGGAATTATTTCCGGCAAAGAAAAAAAGCTCGCCTTTTGGCCGTAACAACCTCTTCTTCAATGGGACGTTCTTCTGTCTACAATCGCTTAAAGTTAGGTAATGTCGAATATTTACGCTCGCTTGGTTACACAGGAGGGTGGGGCCATTTCCATATTCCAGATAATCTTTTTGATGATATGAGAGATTTTTTGAGGGAGATAAAGCATCCTTATGCAGACCTTAACAGATTTGGAGAAGGCCCCAATTGGCGCTTAAGAACTGCAAGAGCGGCACTGGATGCAATGGGGTTTCGTGCGGATTTATTAAAGCATGGAATACAACGTGAAGTTTTCATGTGTGAACTTGCCAGTAATGCCACTAAAATACTTAAAACAGGGAAAGGGAGGCCAGATATTTCATCTCTCTTATCAGTTGAGGAAGTATCTGAGTTGGCATTGCAACGCTGGATAATACCTAGGGCCGCTAGAATGCCGGAATATAAAGCATGGCAAGCGGAGCAAACTATAAATTTTCTCGGTAAAAAAATAGATAGGGTGCATCAAAAGATTAGGAAAGTTTAGAAACATGACCTCTGCAAACGAGGGATCGTTACAGATACAGACGAGAACCCTCGAAGATTGGCAGCAGTCTTTAGAGCATCATTTTTTAAACCTTTCCAAAACAAGAAAAGATAAAAATATTCCTGTATTTGCTTTAGAGCACGGTTTAAGTTCAGATGTTCTTCAAAATATTTTTTTACAACTCAGAAAGGGATGGCCTTCCCATTCACATTGGCTTTTATGGGTTATATACGCCACTGAATTAGGCTATGAATATGACGGAGATGAATATTGGCAATCTTTTGAGGGGCAGACACCCTTTTGGGATTTTTCACAGCGCGATTTTCTTCGTGGGGCCTTCAGAGAATTCCAACAAAAATATTCAGGTGTTAAACCTTCTGGTACGTGGGCTAAACATTTTTCGATTATTTCTCGTCCCATTACTCATGCGATTTTACCTAGAGATTTGCAGTACCATTTCGCTAAAATGCTATATCAGGCACGTTATAAGATCACCTCTTCTGCGTACATGGATGCAGAGAATATTGGGCGCATTCTAAGAGCCAATTCTTTTTATATTTACTCTTCTCGCTTTCAAAACTTTTTGCAACAAGAAGAATTAGTGGGGCGCATTGCTTTAGCAATGATTGACCATCATTCTGAGAATTCTTCATCAGACCTTATATATATACCGACGTTAAGGCGCATAGTTTCTGACTTAGAAGAAAAAAGAAATGCGCGGGAATGGATAAAGATTGCCCGCCAAGATATTAAGGCTCGCATATTAGGAGCAAGTTCTTCTAATTTTTTATCAGGAAATGATAACAGGGGTCAGTCCTCATCTAATTTTACATCTAGACAAACAAGCTTTCTAAAACCAAAGCTAAGTTTGCAGCGCATAGGCCCTAATAAATGGGTACCAATCGTTGAAATCCCTAGTTTTTCGGAGGCTTTAGAAAATTTAGAACTATTAAATTTTTTAAAGAAAACTCGTGTATCCATCTCCGGAGTTAAAGGTACGTGGTTACTGGGTGAAAGTTTATTGTATGGAGCTTTACGCAGAAGATTGGCAGAATGGCCCTCCACTTCTGAACCCATAATTAAATTAGAAAAAGAAAATGGATATCTAAATCATTTAATTAATTCAGAATGCCGGATAACAGGTCCTACATGGTTGTTTCGTGTAGGACAAGATGGGATGGCGGGCGAAATTGTTGGAAAAATTATACGCCCGGGCTTTGAATATATTCTTGTATCTCAAGATCAATCATTATTTTCTGATAAATCATTTAAAAGCTGTGAAATTCAATGTGAGGGAGTCACAAGTATATCTATCAACGTCCCTCACAAAATAGAAGAGTGCGATCTAAAAGCATTCAAAGATTTAGGATTGGCCGTTTGTAAGACAATACAAGTTTGGCCGGCTGGGTTGCCTGCACGATCTTGGGATGGAGAAGGAACTAGCGAATGGTTAACAACCGAAACTCCTTGCTTTGGTATATCTCACGATCATCCCTTGGAAGAATATACCATTACACTGGGTGGTTTAACTTTAGATATAAAAGCAAAGGCTCCAGGAACGCCAACTTTTATAAAACTCCCTAGTTTACCTGCGGGAAGATATGTTCTCACAGTACGCCCCAAAACAACCGCTCACTTAGATATCCCACAATTGGAAGGGTTTATTTTACTAGAAGTAAGAGAGCCAGTTAGTTGGACCCCCGGATCCATGTTACATCAGGGTTTAAGGGTAATTCTTGATCCAGTTAATGATAACTTAGATGACTTTTTGGAAGGAGAAACAGAATTAAAAATCTTTGGTCCAAAAGACTATGCAATTTCTGTGCATCTAGAATTTCATTCAACCAATGAATTGCTTGGGACCGTTGGCATAGAAAATCTTGACCTTCCATTAGATTCTAAAAAGATCAAGAATCTTTGTCAAAGTGCTCTTAACAAAGAAAATTTACAGGCCGCGAACCGCGCTGATGTCGTTATTTCTGGTGAATCTTTGGGACGGTCCGTTATCAATCTTCAAAGAGAAGTAACACCTTTACGATGGTTTTATAAATCTGAAAACAACAAACCCTTCTTAAGGCTGATTGATGATACCGATAATTCAGATACGCTTGAGTTATCTTTTTTTCCTTTTGAAAAGCCAGCAGAAGAGAAAAAACTTGAACCAACTGAATGGATGAAAAGTAAGAGTGTTGAAAATATAAAAGGATTAGTTTGTGCAAGAAAAACAGGACATCAACAACTTATTATTATTGACCATTTGGAATCTGCGACAAGTTTTCAAGCCTTGGGTGTTTCTCCTCAGATAACAGGACTTTCAGATAATCCGGAAGAGGCAATACATAGGATATTGGATTTGCTAGATAAGTGGAATAAAGCTCGAAGCATCAATTTTATATCTTCTATACATTGTCGCACTGTTCTAGAGGCATTTGCATTTCACCTATTTTCCTATCTTTGTGGTTACGAATGGGCGGATTTAGAAAAGGCATTTGCACAAAATGATGATTATGAGGCCGCTATTAATAGGCTTTCCAGCGGAGTGCGAGATAGAAGTTTTGTAAACATAACGCGCAATCATGTCAATTCTATAAACCTTGAAGCCATTGCTCCTGAAAGCGAAGCTGAGTGGTTTGCAGATAGAGCAGATCGTTGTGGAATTTGTAAAGATATAACTTTGAGCCGTTTTGCTTTGTTGCTTGCTTCAAGTCCTCTGCAGATGATTGAGCGAAGTGATCTCAAAGATGACCCGCCCCCTATAAAGGAGTCCATGTTGGATAGGTACTTTGCTATCCATAACGGGAACTTTATAGGAGGTATTTTGAATGGCGAGGAAGCATCATACGGCGGAGCAGATTATCGGGAAGCTGC
>Ga0247727_10004728_pt1 | contig 28559 bp, 20 predicted proteins | sample WisWelCaveWW1625_FD_202498 | JGI IMG/M metagenome (GOLD analysis project Ga0247727, IMG submission 202498) | Biofilm microbial communities from Wishing Well Cave, Virginia, United States - WW16-25 | ecosystem: Environmental > Aquatic > Deep subsurface > Groundwater > Cave microbial mat | place...
TCTCGGACGTGCAGCTGACCTCCGCCACCTGGAACGAGATCCCCTGGAAGTTCGAGGCGGGTACCCCCAACATCGCCGATGTGATCGCCTTCGGCGAGGCGCTCGCGTACCTCGAGCGGGTAGGGATGGATCGCATCCACGCCCACGAAATGGGGCTGGCGGCCCACGCCGTCAAACGGCTGCGCCAGCTCGATGGGGTGACCCTCTACGGGCCTGTGGATGAGGAGCGGGGCGGGGTGGTGTCGTTCAACCTCGACGGCCTGCATCCGCACGACGTCGGCACGGTGCTGGACGCGGAAGGGGTGGCGATCCGGGCCGGGCACCACTGCGCCAAGCCCCTGATGCGTCGGTTGGGTGTCGCGGCCACCGCCCGCGCGAGCTTCTACCTCTATAATACGCCGGAGGAAGTGGATCGGTTCGTCGAGGCGGTCCGGGCCGCCCAGGCATTCTTCAGCCGCCCAATCGGCGCCGAGAGTGGTACCAGGTACCGAAAGCAGCCTTCGGTACCTGGTACCGGTTAAAGATCCCATCGCCATGGAGCAGCTCGACGAGCTCTACCGCGAAGTCATCCTGGACCACTTCAAGAACTCCTCGCATGCCGGCGAGATCGCCGATGCGCAGATCAAGGTGGAGGGCAACAACCCGCTCTGCGGCGACGAGATGACCTTCCATCTCAAGACGGACAACGGGCGCCTCCAGCGCGTGCGGTTTCGCGGCAAGGGCTGCGCGATTAGCCAGGCGGCGGCGTCGATGCTGGCACAGCAGGTGGAGGGCAAGAGCATCGAAGAGACGCGGCGGATCATCGACACCATGAAGGCGCTGATGCAGGGGCAGGAGCCAGATCCGTCGGTCGATCTGGGCGATTTGGAGGCGCTGATCGGCGTGCGCAAGTTTCCGGTGCGCATCAAGTGCGCCGCCCTATCCTGGAACGTGATCGAGCAAGGCTTGAAAAATTACGCACCCGGAGGACGCTGATGGCTATCACAGAAGAGCAAGTCCGCGAAGCGATCAAACCCGTCGAGGATCCCGAGCTGCACCTGGGCATCGTCGATCTGGGCCTGATCTACGGCGTCGACGTCAACCCGCAGCCGGAGGGCGACGACGTGAAGCTGACCATGACGTTCACCTCGCCCTTCTGCCCCTATGGGCCGCAACTGAAATCGATGGTGCAACGCGCCATCGCCGCGCTGCCGGGCGTGCGCAACGCCGTCGTGAACATCGTCTTCACCCCGCCATGGGATCCGCGGGAAATGGCTTCGGAGGAGTGCAAGATCGCCTTGGGGCTTGGGTGGGATGGGGAGGAACCTGAGGGTGGAGCAGACATTGAGAACCAGCGCTAAAAAAGGGGTCAGGCACTTTAACGCCGAAAAGCGTCTGACCCCTTTTTCAAAGAGCTTGCTTGAATGCATTGGCAACACGCCCTTGCTGCCGCTGCCGAAGCTCGAGCGCGACTTTTCTGGGGTGCGGCTCTTCGCCAAGGCGGAGTGGTTCAATCCCGGCGGCTCGGTGAAGGATCGGGCGGCGCTGTCGATCATCAGCGATGCGGAGGCTTCGGGACGCATCCGGCGCGGCGTCACCCTGCTCGATGCCACCTCCGGCAATACGGGTGTCGCCTACGCCATGATCGCCGCCGCCAAGGGCTACCGCGCGGCGCTGTGCGTGCCCAAGAACGCCAACCCGCAGGTGCTGGCCCTCATCCGCGCCTACGGCGCGCAGGTGTTCCCGACCGATCCACTGCAGGGCTCCGATGGCGCCATCCGCGAGGCGCGTCGGCTGGCCCAGGAGTCTCCGGAGCGGTTCCTGTACCTTGATCAGTACAACAACTCTGCTAACTGGAAGGCGCACTATCGGACCACCGCGGTGGAGATTTGGGAGCAGACCAACTACACGGTCACGCACTTCGTGGCCGGGCTGGGCACGACCGGCACGTTCATCGGCACCGGCCGGCGCCTCAAGGAGCTCAACCCCGGCATCCAGGCCGTCGGTGTCCAGCCGGACGCCCCGCTGCACGGGCTGGAGGGGTTGAAGCACCTGGAGTCGGCGATCGTGCCGGGGATCTACGATCCCTTCGTACACGATGAGATGCTGTTTGTGTCCACCGAAGAGGCCTACGATGCGGTGCAGCGCCTGACCGAGCAGGAAGGCGTCCTCGCTGGCCCTTCATCCGGAGCCGCGCTGGCCGCTTCGCTTACGCTGGCCAAAACACTCTCCTCGACCTCGCGTGACGTCCCGGCCACGATCGTCATGATCTTCCCCGACTCCGGCGCGCGCTACGCGACCGAAGGACTGTTCACTCGCACGAGCAGCATGGGCGCCTGATGGGTGCAACACGCCACATGGAGCACCACGCCGCCCCGAGTCCGGTGCGGGAGCGGCTGCGCGAGGCGGTCTTCGGCGTCCAGGACGGGCTGATCTCCACCGTCGGCGCGCTGACCGGCATCGCCGCCGGCACCCAGAGCCGTGACGCGGTCGTCGTGGCCGGCTTCGTCATCATCGTCGTTGAGTCGCTCTCCATGGCGGCCGGCTCGTATCTCTCTTCGAAGGCCCAGCGGGAGTACCTCGAGCGCATCCTCCGCGAGGAAGAGGAGGAGATTGCGAACGAGCCGGAGAAAGAGCGCAAGGAAATTTGGGAGATGTACCGCTCACGCGGCTGGGCGGATCACGAGATCGAGATCATCGCCAACCGCCTCATGAACAATCCCAAGCTGCTGCTAGAGGATATGGCGCACAAGGAGCTGGGCATCTCCCCGGAACACCTGGAACAGCCGGCGGAGAACGCCCTCATCATGGGACTGGCCTATATCGCGGGCGGGACGGTGCCGGTGCTGCCCTATCTGCTGCTGCCCCTCCATGCCGCCATGCCCATCTCGGTGAGCGGCACATTCATTGCTCTGTTCCTGTTCGGCGGACTCAAGGGCCGCATCGTCCGGCAGAGCTGGTGGCGCAGCGGGCTGGAGATGGTGCTGGTCGCCGGTACTGCCGCGCTGGCCGGCTACGTGATCGGCCGCCTCGTCGACCACTGGATCATTCCCTGAGCGACGCTCCCTTCACAGGTTACGGGCTTTCCGCTACAATAGAGTCCTTCCGGAGCTTCCCGATATGATCACCGTCGAGATTGCGCCCAACCCCAACTGCGAGCCGGTGGACCTGCGGGTCTTCCACGACCTGGAGCCACCCCGCCAGGTGCACCGGGTCTGCCTGGCCCGCCCCCCCGGCCCGCCGGTCGCGAGAGCCGGGGCGGGCGGCGATGGCGAAGGACGGGCCGGGGAGCCGAAATGGCATGAGGTCACCGGCTGGACCGCCCAGGGCGCGCCCTGCCCGGCATTGGCTCAACGCGTGGACGACTCCGGGGAGGGCACAGCGCTCCTGGTCTACGGCGGCGACGCCGGGCTGCGCTTTCGTCCGGCAGGGACAGGCCCTTGGCGGCTGGAGGATCCCCAGCAGTGGGGGGAGCCCTTCCGCCTCACGACGGATAGCGAGGTCAGCTAACCCATGGCGATGGAGAATTTATCCCAAAAGCGGCTTGAGGAGTTCCTGCGCGAGGCCCCCGAGGCCAGCCAGAAGGAGATCGCCGAGTTCAAGACGCTCGTTGAGCAGTACTTCACCGGAGTACTCACCCCGGATGAGTTCAAGGCCCGCCGGCTGCACATGGGCACCTATGGGATCCGCAATACCAAAGACATCCACATGATGCGCATCAAGATCCCCGCCGGCAAGTTCACCCCGGAGCAGCTGGAGGTCCTCGCCGACGTCGCTGATGACTATTCCAAGGGCATCGGCCACTGGACCACCCGGCAGGACATGCAGCTCTACTGGATCCCCACCAAGGACGTGCCGGGGGTGATGGCCAAGACCGCCGCGGCCGGCCTGACCACCCGCGAGGCGTGCGGCAACAGCATCCGCAACGTGACCGCCTGTCCCTTCGCCGGGGTCGGCCCCGCCGAGCTCTTCGACGTGACCCCGCACGCCGAGGCGGTGACCCAGCACTTCCTGCGCAACCCGGCCAGCCAGAAGCTGCCGCGCAAGTTCAAGATCGCCTTCGAGGGCTGCCCGCAGGACCACGCCCGCACCGCCATCCACGACATCGGCGCGGTGGCGGCGGTGAAAGAGGAAAACGGCAAGCAGATCCTCGGCTTCCGGGTCTACGTGGGCGGCGGGCTGGGGGCAGCCCCGATGCAGGCGATCCTGCTGGAGCCCTTCACGCCGACGACGGAGCTCTTGCGCACCTTCGAGGCGTGCGTGCGCATCCACGACCGGCTGGGCAACCGCAAGAACAAGGCCCAAGCGCGCATCAAGTTCGTGGTCAAAACGCTCGGCCCCGATGCCTTCCGCAAGGAGGTCTTCGCCGAGCGCGAGAAGCTGCCGGCCTATCCGTACGACGCCATGCAGGCCACCGAAACGGACGAAAAGCCCGGCAAGCCCGCCGCCGACATCAAGCCCGCAGCGCCAGTGAATGGGACTTTCAAACGCTGGATGTTCACGAATGTGATCGGCCAAAAGCAGGCCGGTTTCTCGACGGTGACGATTCGGCTGCGCCTCGGCGACATTACGTCGAAGCAAATGCGGGAGCTGGCGAAGATCCAGCGTCGCTTCGGGGTCCTGGCGCGGGTGGTCATCTCGCAGAACATCATGCTGCGTTGGGTGCGCAACGAGCACCTGCAGGCCCTCTTTGCGGAGCTGGAGCCGCTGGGGCTGGCCGAAACCGAGGCGGAGAAGCTCTTCGACGTCACCTCCTGTCCGGGCGCGGAGACGTGCCAACTCGGGATCTCCGCCTCGCGCGGCCTCTCACGGGCGATGGAAGCCAAGTTCAAGGAAGCAAAACTCACCGGCGAGGACATTGAGAACGTCCACATCAAGGTGAGCGGCTGCCCCAACTCCTGCGGTCAGCACCACGTGGCCGACATTGGGTTTTTTGGCGGTGCGAAGAAGGTGGGCGAGCATCTGGCCCCCCACTTTCAGCTGATGGTGGGTGGCATGACCGCGGAGGGCAAGGCCATCTTTGCCCAGCCGGTGATGAAGCTGCCGGCCAAGCGTATTCCGGATGCGGTCGTGCAGATGCTGACCCTCTACCGCAAGGACCGCACGTCCCCGGAAGAAGTCTTCCGCGATTTCAGCAATCGTGTGGGCGTGGCGTACTGGAAACAGGCGCTTGAGCCCTACACGTCGCTGCCCGCCTACGAGCAGACGCCTGAGGCCTACCGCGACTGGGGTGCCGACGTCGAGTTTTCCCTCGGCGGCATGGGCCCCGGCGAGTGCGCCGCGTAACACCCCGCCGGCTCCTGCTGCCTGCGGCACCCCGGCTCGCTCAAACTGCGGTTCCTGGCGCCCGGCTCGGCGGACCGGCCGTGAACTCGGCGCCGCTCAACCGGCGCCTCGGACAGCACGGCCGTGGTCTAACAGAAGTTCGCCTGCGCCGGGCTGAACCGCCGATTCGCTCGCTCGGGCTGCCGCGGCAGCAGCGGCGGGGTCCCGCGACCGAGCCGGGCTACCCCGCCAACGAACTTTGGCGGGGTCGGCGACGGGAGTGCCGGACGCCGCAGGCGGCTGGCCTCCGCGTCACCCGCCAAACTTGCCCACCACTGGGCGGGCGCCGTGGTTGTCTGAGCCCGCCGGGCAGCGTCGGGTGTGTTATGATAGATTCCCACCGATGACACAGGCGCTTCGCCTCCTCGGATCGCTGCGGATGGCCGTGACGCTGCTGGTCACGATTGCAGCCGTCCTGGCCTGGGGCACGATCTACGAGGCCCGCTTCGGCACCGCCGCGGTACAGCGGGCGGTGTACCAGTCCTGGTGGTTTCAGGCGCTGTTGGGTTTCCTTGCAGTGAACCTGGCGATTGCCGCCTCCCAGCGCTATCCCTGGCAGCGCCGCCACGTCCCGTTCGTGCTCGCCCACATCGGCATTATCCTCATCCTGACCGGTGGCATCCTCGGTGGGCGCTTCGGTATCGAGGGTCAACTCATCATCCCTGAGGGGCGCTCGGAGCAGGTCCTGGAAACGCCCGGCAACGTCCTGGCGCTCCATCAGCCCAATCCCGGCGTGGATGCCGTGCTGCCCACGTCCTTTGCGGCGCGCGCTTGGGTCCAGGAGCCGGACTGGCGTATACCGGTGCGGTTGGAGGATCGGCAGCTGACGCTGACCGTCGACCGCTACTATCCCGATGCAGTCATCGAGGAGTCCATCACGGACGGGGGCGAGGCGGACAACCCCGCGGTGCAGCTGGTGCTGGAGCACGGTGAGCAGCGGGATGCGGTCTGGCTGCTGGCGCGTGATCCGCAGCGCTTCGGCTTCGGCTGGGGCGAGGCGCACGTGCTGTTCCTCGAGGCGCAGACCGACGAGCAGCTCGCGCAGTGGCTTGGCCGGTCTGGGGCGGCGCAGCACTCCCGGGGGATGCTGTCCATCACGTTGCCGGGGATGAGCCGGCCGCGCGAGATCCCCGTGCCCGAGGCGCAGGGGACCGAGATCGCACTGAAGGGGACCCCGTATCGGATCACCTTCCGTGACTATTTTCCCGACTTTGCCATCACCGTGCACGGGCCCGTCAGCCGCTCGGCCGACCCGAACAATCCGGCGATCGCGTTCGTCATTACAGGGCCGGAGGGCAGCGATCCCTATCTGCTCTTTGCACGCCATCCGGAGTTCCAGTCCGTGCACGGCTTGACGCACGTCATCGCCGCCGAGGCGACGTACACGCATCCGATGTCCGCCGTCCTGCCGCCGAACGGCATCGCGCTGATCGTCGCACCGGACGGACGCCTGCTCGCGGTGCTGACCGATGGTGAGGGCGCGCGCCGGGAGGTAGTCGATCCTGTCGTGGCCGGCACGCGCTACACCCATCCGACGCTCGGCTACGCGGCCACCGTGGCGGCCCAGTATCGGCGCGCGCGGGTGGAAGCGCAGTTCACCAACCGCAGCCGCGACGTGAAGGCCGAGGCAGTCCATGTGATCCTGGAGGAGGGGGGCGAGCCCCGGTCCCCCGGCCCGCCTGGTGCAGCTGCCGGGGCGGGCGCCGATGGCGAGAGCCGGGGCGGGCGCGCCGAGGCGTGGGTGCGGCTGCGCGGCAGCGCCGAGCTGGCCATGGGCCGCGAGCCGCTGACCGTCACGTATGGGCCGGGCCGGCGCGAGCTGCCGTTTTCGGTGAAGCTGCTCGACTTTCGCAAGACCGACTATCCCGGCACGCAGATGCCGGCGGCCTTCGAGAGCGACGTCGAGATGACCGACCGACAGCGCGGGATCATCCTCATGCGCACGATCCGCATGAACAAGCCGCTGCGCTATCGCGGCTACCATCTCTACCAAGCCAGCTACATCCCCGGCCCGCCCGAGACCACCGTGCTCGCCGTCCGCAACGACCCCGGCACGCCGTTTGTCTACGCGGGGTTCCTCATCGTGATCGGCGGCGTGACCGGGCTGTTCCTCTCGCGGCGCAAGGCGGCGGGCCGGTCCCGGCCGCGCGCCGGCCGCCGCCAGGGACGTGCGCCATGATGCGCCGCGCGCTGCTGGTGGCTGGATGTGTTCTCGCAGGGGGGGCGGTGCTCCCCGGATCGTCCTGGGCCGCGCAGCCGGAATCGCGCGCCGACGCACTTCGCATCGTGCGGGCCATCCCGGTGCAGCATCAGGGGCGGCTGAAGCCGTTCGACAGCTTCGCGCGCGAGGTCCTGGATGCGATCACCGGCCGACCGCAGCTTGGCAGCGAGGACCCGGTGGCAAGCGTCCTGTCGATGATCGCGGAGCCGGAGCCCTGGCAGCGCAAGGCGCTGATCGAAGTGCCCTTCGTGCCGCTGCGCGAGCTGCTCGGGATGGACCGCCGGGCGACGCACATCAGCTATGACGAGCTGGTCGCCACGCGGCGGCTCATGCGGCAGCTGCCGGCCATCGTCGAGAAGCAGCAACGGGACGAGAAGCTGACGCTGCTCGAGAACGAGACGATGGACGCCTTCCAGCGGTTCGTCACCTTCAACGGCCTCATCGAGCAGCGGCTAGCACTCATCCCCCCGCCGCCGGGCAGCGTCGAGGTCATCTGGCGCCAGATCAGCCCCTCGGCGGACGGCGGTCCGGCGCCGCAACACGCCGCGGCGCGCGCGTCCTGGCAGGCGCTGCTCGAGGCATGGCGCGCGGGCAACGCGCAGCAAGCGGCGCAGGCCGCCGCGCGCCTAGCGGATCAGTTGGCAGCGCTCAACCCAGCCGCCCAACCCGCCCGGTGGCGCCTCCGCCTGGAATTAACCTACAACGCCGCGCAGCCGTTCCGGGCGGCACAATGGTGCTATCTCTTCGCCGCCCTCGCGCTGGCGGCCAACCTGAGTGCCCGCAGCCGGCGCGCCCGTCCCGCGGGGCTCTGGTTGCTCGTGGGGGCGTTCGCGGTCCACGCCGCCGGCATCGCGGCGCGCGTTGTCCTCGGAGGCCGCCCCCCGGTGTCGAATTTCTTTGAGACGATGCTGTGGCTGCCGTTTGTCGGCGTGCTGCTCGCACTGGTCTTCGAGCGGATCTACCTGCCTGCGCCCCACCATAGGATGGTGGCGGGGCAGGCAGGCCGCGCCGGATACTTCGGCCTGGCCGCCTCGATTCTGGCAGCAATCACGCTGCTGCTGGCGGACTTCGTGCCGCTGGACTCGAGCATCGCGCCGGTCGTCGCGGTCCTGCGCAGCAATCTCTGGCTGACGATCCACGTCCTGACCATCGTCGCCAGCTACGGGGCGCTGGCGCTGGCGACGGTGCTCGCACATCTCTATGGCGTCCAGTTCCTCATCCGCCGTCCGGGCCGCGCCGCCACGCGCGCGCTGGACCTCTTCCTCTATCGGACCATCCAGGTCGGCGTGGTGCTGCTGGCGGGCGGGATCATGCTGGGGGCGGTGTGGGCCAACGCCTCATGGGGGCGCTACTGGGGATGGGATCCGAAGGAGACTTGGGCGCTGATCACGCTGCTGTGGTACCTCGCCCTGCTGCACGGCCGCTTTGCCGGATGGATCCGTGGCGTGTGGGTGGCGGTCGGCACGATCCTGGGCTTCTACCTGCTGCTCATCACCTATTATGGGGTCAGCTTCTACTTAGTGGGCCTGCACAGCTACGCGGGCGGGCATGCCAAACCACTGCCGCCCCTGCTGCTCGCTTACCTCATCGCCGAGTCCGCCTTCCTGCTGGTGCTGTCGCTGTCCGCGCTGCGCCGCCAGCGCCTAGTCTAGCGTAACAGACTGTTAAATAATAGGTTACGATGTCAGTAAACCTTTTCAGGCCTCCCGTCGTCTAACTTGGTAGCAGCTCACACGCTACGTAAGAACAGGAGGGTGCGGCGATGAAGAACACGGTGCTTGGGGTGGTGGTGGCCGGGCTGGTGGGCGCGGCACAAACGGCTTGGGCTCAGCCGCCCGCTCCGGATCGGCGCGCCCGCCCCGGCGATTACCAGGGTCGGGCCGAGGAGAATGTCCGCGATCGGGTCGAGGACGTCCGGGATGGCCGCGAAGATGTGCGCGATCGCCGGGAAGACGTGCGCGACCGGCGCGAAGACATCCGCGACGCGCTGCACGGCCCCGATCGGCTCTCGTCAGAGGAGGCCGCCCGCCTTCGCCAACTCAAGCAGGATAACCCCGAGGCGTTCCACCAAGCGATGCAGGAGCGCAAGGGGCGGTTCCGCGAGCGGCTCCAGCAGCTGAAAGAGACCAACCCCGAGGCCTATGGGCGCATCCGAGACGAGATGCGCGAGCGCCGCCAGCAGCGCCTCGAAGACCTGAAGGAACACAACCCCGGCAAGTTCGAAGAACTCATGGCCAAGCGCAAGGAGGTGCTGGAGCAGCGGTTGGAGCGGCTGCGGTCGGAGGATCCGGCGCGATTCGAGGAAGCGAAGCAGCGCCGCCAGGCGTGGCGGCAGCAGCGGCTCGACGAGATGCGCGAGCGCAACCCCGAGCGGTTCGAGCAGTTCCTCAACGAGCATCCGAAGTGGGCGGAGCAGGTGCGCGACCGCCACGAGAATGTCCATGATCGCCGGGAGGACATTCGCGATCACCGCGAAGACGTCCGGGACCATCGGGAAGACGTGCGCGACCGCCGGGAGGATGTCCTGGACCGTCGGGAAGACATCCGGGACGCCCAGCATGACGGCGGCAAGGCCGATCGGCTGGAGGATATCCGCGATCGGCGCGAGGACGTCCGGGATGGCCGCGAAGATGTGCGCGATCGCCGGGAAGACAATCGGGATCGTCGCGAGGATCGGTTCGACCGGCGTGAAGATATTCGAGATCACCGGGACCGCGGGGCCCGCCCCGGCGATCGTGAAGGACGAGCCGGGGAGAATTTCCGCAACCGGCAGGACCACGGCGTGCGTGACCACGGCGCCGGGCAGGGCCGCGGCGGCGTCGGCCAGGGTGGCGAGCGGCGCTTCGGCGGACCCGATCATCCAGGCCAGCATGGGTCGGGGATGCGCGGTGGTCCGCAGGGAGGGTCGCGTCCCGGCGGTGGCATGGGACCGCGCGGTGGCGGTGGTGGCGGGCCTCGAGGTGGGGGCGGAGGCGGTCCCCGGGGCGGCGGTGGTGGCGGCCGGCGGGGTGGTGGACGGTAACGCGCGACGGTCCGCAGATGGAATGTTATACTACCCGCGATGTCCGGACGCGATGCGCAGGCGATCCAGGCCGTCCTGCAGGGCGATGTCGATCGCTTCGCGGAGCTGGTGGACCGCTACCAGGACCACGCGCTGCGGGTCGCCTTCAGCTTCTTGGGCAACCATGAGGACGCCAAGGACGTCTCGCAGGAGGCCTTCATTCATGCGTACCGCTCGCTGGGGCAGTTTCGCGGTGGTGCCAAATTCTCCACCTGGCTCTATCGCATCGTGGTCAATCTCTGCAAGGATGCCTGCAAGCGGCGAGCCCGCCGGCCCCTCGTGGTCGCCGGCGTGGGCGGCACGGACGCCGTCAGTGACGAGGATATCGGGCTGTTCGTGGAGGTCGAAGATCCTGCCGCCGATCCCGCTCGTCAGGCGTCGCGCCGCGAGCTCTCGCGGCGCCTTACGGACGCAATTGGAGCGTTGCCGATGAACCAGCGGAGCGCCTTCCTGCTGCATCACGTGCATGGGTTGCCGCTTGATGAGGTGGCCGCCATCATGCAGTGCCGCGTGGGCACGGTGAAGTCGCACGTCTTTCGCGCGACGCAACATCTGCGGGTTGCTCTGGACCCCTGGCTGATGCAGGAGGGCATCTGATGGACTTCACGACGTGGCTTCGGACATGGCTGGCGCGCCATCCGCTCAAAGGGCCCGCCGGCATTGATCGCGCGCGGTACACCGCCGAGGTGATGGGGCAGGTGAAAACCGGCCTGCGGCCAGCGCTCCTGCCGGCCCGTCACTGGCTGCCGGTTCCGCGGTGGGGTCTCGCGGCGGCCGTGGCTGCGGCAGGCCTCGTGGTCGCCATCGGCGCCGTCAACGTCCAGCGCCGCCAGCTCGCCGAGCAGGCCATGGAGCGGACGCGCCTATTGGCGGAGTCCGCTCCCACCGAAGAGCGGTGGCTGGATCAGACCCTGGACCTCATCGACCAGCTTAATGAGGGAGGCGCCGAGGCCGATTCGGACGATGCCTCGGAGGGCCTCTCCGATGACGACTGGCTGAACGAGCTGGAGCTGTTGGACCAGGCCGAGTTGTCCGCAAGTTCCTAAATCCTGCCCTTTAAGTGCTGCCTCCGCGCGGCCAAAATATGGTAAGGTTTGGCCCGCCAGTTTCACGCGCCGTCAACACCGTTTGCGGCGCGTCTCACCGTCGCTGATTCGTCATGGCCCCCGCGTGGCTTGCGCGGTCCCATGAAAAATTTTCCCCGGGTCTTGTTTTTCCCGGCGCGCCTATGGCATAGTTCCAAGTGCCGTTTGATTCGTTGCGCGAGTCTTTGACAACGCAGATCCAGCGATAAACCCTTCGCAGGTTGCGGTGGGTCCCGCACCCAGGATGCTGGGTGCGGGAGGCAAACCACGGGAAACCGTGGGACGCAAAGCCATGGGTCTACCGTCCGCCAGAGGCGGACTATGACTGCCAGGTTGCCGGCTGAGTTCGGAAAGACACTCTCTCGTTCGCCGTCTTTCGGTCTGGCCTCCTGGGTGGTGGGCCAGCTGGCAGACGGCATTTTTGTTGCGAGGAGAGGTCGCCATGGGAGGGACTCAGCCGTGAAGAGCACACTGCGCCACGCTGTTCAGCCGGTGATCGACGAACGCCACGTTTCGCCCGTCCGCTCCGCTGCACGATTCGCCTTCCGCAATGACCTCCGCACCCTGCTGCTAGGAGGCGCGCTCCTGTTCGCTTCGACGCACGCTCAGGCGGCGACCGTCATGCTCGGCGATGGGACGGCCGTGCCGGGGCAGGGCCAGATGGCCCTGCCGCTGTCGTTTCAGCCGAGCAGCGGCGAGCAGATCAGCGTGTTCATCGTGAATCTCCATTTTGATCCGGCCGTCGCGCAGTGGGACTCGATCGTGCTGGAGCCGACCGTCATCGCGCTGGGCAAGCAGGTCGAAACCCACGTCGTGGCGTCCGGTCATGTCCGACTGGTCCTCTACGGGCTGGACCGCCAAGCGCTGAGTGACGGCGCCCTGGCCAGGTGCCTGATGCGGGTGCTGACGTCCGCCGCGCCGGGCAGCAGCGTCGTGAGCCTTCGCGACGGCGTGGGATCGGATCCCAACGGCGCGGAGCGGCCGCTGAGCCTCTTCGATGGACGGATCTGGATCGATGCGCCCACCGACACCACTGCACCGACGCTGACCCTCACCAGCCCGACGGACGGGGCGCACTTCGCCTCCGGCGCGAACGTGACCGTCTCGGGCACCGCGACGGATGACAAGCTCGGAGTCGCCGTTACGGTCAACGGCACCGCCGTCAGCCTCGGCTCGACCGGGGCCTTCAGCCACAGCCTCACGGGGCTGGCAACGGGGAGCCACGCCATCACGGTGGACGCGGTCGATGCTGCGGGCAATCACCGGACGCTGACGCGCTCGGTGACGATCGATGCGCCGCCGGCGCCTGAGCCGACAACTAGCACGGTCACCATGCAGGTGCTCAGCCCGCTGGAGGGGAGCACAGTCAGCAATCCTGTCTCTGTGAAGTTCGAGGTCAAGGGCGTTGATCTGCGCAGCGGGAGCCAATACGCCCATGTCCATATCCGGTTGGACAGCGGCGGCGTGTGGCACGTGTACAATAACCAGCCGTTTCCGCTGGGGACGCTCAAGCCCGGCACGCATACCGTGGCGGTCATGCTTGCCGACAACGTGAACCATTTCATCTGGCCGGGGACGAAGTACAAGAAGATCACGTTCACGGTGAAGTGAAGCGGGTACTTGAGGTATGATGGATGACCGCAGCAGCAAGAGAGGGATGGGCCAGATGATGCACAGGTGCGTGAGAGTCGGTCGGTGGGCGGTTGTTGCCGGGATCGTGCTGGGCGGTTGGACGACGGTGTGGGCGGAGCAGAGCGGGAGCCTGACGCTGCGCGTCGATGCGGGCGGCCGGCCGGCGGCGACCGGCACGCCGGCCTCCGGCGGCATCCCGTTTCCGATGGGCGCGGTGGCGACGGTGGACCATCTGCGGCTTGAGAGCGCGCAGGGCTCCGAGCTGCCCGCCAACTACTGGAAGCTCGCCTCCTGGCCCGACGGGTCGGTGAAAGCCGCGCTCATCTCGTTCGTGCCGTCGCCGCAGAGCGACGCCTACGCCGGCGTCGTGCTCCACTACGGCCCCTCGGTGTCGCACGCCGCAAGCGGCGGGGTCCAGGTCATCCAGGACGGCTCCTCGATGACCGTGACCAACGGCGTGCTGAAGCTCCAATTCTCCAAGACGCGGTTCAGCGTGCTCGAGCAGGCGTGGACCGATCTCAACGGCGACGGGGCGTTTAGCAGCGGTGAGCAGTGGCTGACGGCACCGGCAGGTCTCGTCGTCAAGGATCGCAAGACCGGCCGATTCTTCCGCAGCACGCTCTGGACCTCGGGCGATGGCTACGCGCCGAAGCTCGTCGAAGCAGGACCCAACAAGGTCACGCTCCTGCTTCAGGGACGCCTGAAAGGCGAGGACGGCGGGCTGACCGCCGATGGCGACAGCACGCTCGCGCAGGCGAAAGTCTGGATATCCGTCCATGCGAACAGCTCGCTGCTGCATGTGCAGACGACGCTGGTCGACACCAAATCCCGGCCGACCGAGACATTCTCGGACCGAATTCTCAAGCTCTCGGAGGTCGCCCTGGACGTGCCGACGACGCTCACGAGCGCTGCCTACGCGGCGGGCGGGGAGTCGGGCGCGGTGTACCAGGGACAGGTGGGCAGCGGCGCCCATCTCCTCCAGGACGGCACCAGCTCCTTCAACGGGAACTTTTCCTACACGTTCGCGTACAGCGGGGTGGGATCCGGCGCGCGGGCGCCGGGCTGGATGGATGTGTCCGACGGAAGCCGCGGGGTGCTCATTGCGCTGCGGCACTTCTGGCAGACGTATCCCCACAAACTCACGGCGAGCGGCAGTGGCCTGTTGCGGCTTGAGTTTGTCACGCCGGACTCGCCGAACTACTTCTACACGGTCTACCCTGGCGTCGGCAAGACGTACGAGGCGTGGCTGGACCTGCACGCGGGCGGGTATTCAACCACCGTCCGCCGCCGCGCCGAACTGGCGCTCGCACCACTGCTGCTTGTCGCCAACGGGCGCTGGTACAGCGACTCGCAGGCGTTCGGGCCGTTGAAGGCCCGGTCAAGCGTCTCCGGCCACTGGGATACCCGCATGGAGAGCCAGTACAACTGCACCGTGCTCCACTCGGGCTGCTCGCTCTACGCCCTGCCGTACGGCCAGCGGGACTTCGGCGACTACCAGCAGGGCGTCGGGACCAACAGCGATGGGAGCAAGTACGCGATTTTTGGAGACGGCCACTACGAGGACGCGCACGGCCTGCTGCTGGAATTCGCCCGCACGGGCGACCGACGCTGGCTGGATGGCGCCGCGCCGATGGCGCGCCACCACTATGATCTCGACGTGATGCACGCCGAGAATCCGCCGCGCTGGCCCGGCTACCCGCCCGGCATGATCCACTGGCACGGCACGAGCGAGCACGAAGGCGTGACCATTGAGCTCGGCCACGTGGTGCCGGGCGGGATTGATGAATACTACCTGATCACCGGCGATCCGCGCGCCCTGGAGGTCATCCGTGAGCAGGGCGACTGGGCGGACTACTGGGTCCGCGCCGGCCGGGGCCGGATGGCGAAGGAGAAGAGCAGCGACTCCATCGGCTTTGAGGAGTACGAGCGGGTCGGCGCGTGGACGCTCTACACCATCGTCAAGGCCTACGAGGCGACCGGTGATCCCAAGTACTGGGACGGCTCATCCATCCTCGCGAAGAACATGGTTGACTGGTGGAAGATGCCGCAGGACCACATCGTCTTTGATAACAATCAAGTCGTCGACACGTCGCGTCCGCCCCAGGAGCAAGCACTCTACTATCAGCGCTCCGACTGGACGCAGGGCACCGGCTACACGCTGCCGACGTTGCGGGTGGACAACTGCTCGCAGACCTCCGCACCGCTCTCGAACTACGCCTACCAGACGCACGCGCCGATCGCCTGGATGAGCGGACTGTTCCAGACCTCCCTCATCCGCTACTACCAGAACCTCGAGCGGGTCGGCGGGGTGTTTGACAAGAGCGTGATGTACCGGGGCGCCTTGACGCCCATCCAGGTCGACACCGCCACGATGCGCGAGATGCTCGTGCAGATGATGAAGATGGTGGTCGAGCATAACTACCTGGGCGCGCCCGCGCACCCCTCCCAGTACCCCTGGCTGAAGGATCTCAGTTATGATCTCTTCACGTACTCGATCTGCCCGGGACGCGACTTCCGCTCGACGGACGGCGGCCTCTTCCTCCAGTGGCCGCTGCTCTTCATCAGCGACTTCGACCAGAGCTCGCTCTCCTCCCGGTGGCAGACGTCCTGGCCCGCGCTGCGCGACAAGTTCCGGAGCATCTCAATGCGGCAGTACAACAAGATGGTCGTCACCAAGCCAGGACCGAACACGGGCTACAACGGCGTGCCGGACTTGTGGAACCAGCCGTATGCCGTGGCACTGATCGAGAAGCTCGGGTTGCTGAGCAGCTCCCCGACGCCTCCGCCACCGGACAGCGGCGGATCCACGCCTCCTCCACCTTCCCCCTCCCCGACGCCCAGTCCGACGCCGTTGGGCTCTACGCCACCCTATGAGATCCTGATCAATGGGGGCAGCACGTTCGTCCCCAGCCGATCCATCACCATCGAGATCAACGCGGCGAGCGCCGCCGTGCAGGTGAACATCTCGGCCGTCGGGCCGGGGCAGGGCACCTGGCAGAACATCGACGAGGTCCATGGAATGGACCTGCCGGCGGGCTCCGGCGCGAAGACGCTGCACTTCCAGTTCCGCGACAGCGGCGGCACGCTGCTGGCGACACTCGTCAAGTCGCTGGTCTTGCTGGAGGGTGGCTTCAGCGGGGATGTGGACCTGATCCTCAACGACGCCGAGGATACCTACGTGTTCAGCAACAACTCCGGCACCAACTACGGTGCCCAGTCAATGGTGGCGGCCGGTCTGTATGAGGCCGGCTACGACTACTGGGCGTTGCTGCGCTTCCTGATCCCCTCGCGACCAGCCGGCATGAGCGTGACAGTCAAGGGCGCGGCCCTGAGTCTCTACCTGACGCAGAATACGCGCAATACGAGCCAGGTGATCGGCCCGTACCGGGTCACGAGTGATTGGGCAGAGGACAGCGCGACGTGGAGCAGTCGGCCCGGCCTGTCCTCCAGCGCGATGGGTAGCGGCGTGACGTTCACCGGCCAGGGCGAGGTGAACCGCTGGAAGACCTTCGACTTGGATCCGGCCGTTGTGCAGAGCTGGTTCCAGGACGCCACCGCCGCCGGACGGGGCGTGGCCCTCACAGGTGACGGCACACCGAACAAGACGTCGGTGGAACTGCTCTCCTCCGAGAGCGTCAGGCCGACGGAGGACCGGCGACCCAGGCTCGCGGTCCGCCTCGGGCTGTCGATGACGGACGCCGCCGCCCCGGTCATTAGCAACCTCCAGGCCGTGAATATCGGTGAGACCTCGGCGACGATTCAGTGGACGACCGATGAGCCGGCCGACGGCCTCATCGAGTACGGCACGACCACCGGCTACGGGCAGAGCGCGCCGCCGCAGGCCTCGCTCTCCACGACCCACGCGATCGCGCTCCAGGGGCTCGCCGCACGGGCGACCTACCATGCCCGCGTGACGTCGAAAGACGGCGCAGGGAACACCGCCCAATCATCGGATCTCGTCTTCACGCTAACCGGTCCGCTTCCAGGGGACCTCAACGGCGACGGACGGCTGACGATCGAGGACATTCCCGGCCTGCTTGGACAGTTGCTGGGCATCTCCGCCGCAACGCCGGAGACCGCCGATGTCAACGCGGACGGGCGCGTGACCATCGCGGACCTCCAAGCGCTCATCAACCAGCTCTGACACCGATCCTCGTCGGTGAATCCTGTCCCCGCCCCTTGTTGAAGGGGCGGGGACAGTGTATAGTGGAAAGCCCTCATGACCCCCCTGGTCAGAGCCAGCCTCTCAGCGTGTCTGGTGTTGTCGCTTGCGGAAGGCGCGGCACGCGTCGGCGTGCGAGCCGCCGCCCCCCATTGCTATGACACCACCCGCAACCTGCGCGAGGGCTACTGGGCGCAGTACACGGCTCCGCGCAAGCGCCGGCCCGACCAGCGCCTGATCATCCTCATCACCAATTCCCAGGGCCGCATGCGCAGGGGCGGAGGGTTGGACGCCTACCCGGCACGGCTGCAGCAGCAGCTCGCGCAGTGGGATCCGCAGCATGAATACCTCCTGGCGAACTGGGCGATGACCGGCGGCAACCTCGCCGAGATGATCGTGCTGGCGGCGCGCGCCGCCGCGCACCGCCCGGATGCGGTGCTCCTGGTCACGTACACCCGGAACTTCCGCGAGGACCAGACGCGCAGGACGCTCGAAGAGTCGTGGAGCGACGTCAGCCATCTCGCGTACCTGCCGGAGGTGCGCCGGCACCTCTCGCCGTGGTTTCTCGAGCAGTTTCAGGTTCGCAGCCCGCGGGGCTGGCTGGCGGCGCGCAGTGTGTTGGTGCAACTGCATGAGCGATTTGTCTCGCTGGTCAAGGGCCAGACGGTCCGCCCCGGGGGGCGGCCTGCGCTGATCACGGCGGAGCCCTGGACCGGCATGTCGAGCCGGTTGCTCGATGAGTTCTATCGGACGTTTCGTCACGGCCTGCCGACGACGCCGCTGGTAATCGTGAGCATGCCGCTCAACCCCGTCCGGTTCACGCCGGAGAGCTGGCCCAACATCCTGGCGTTCTTCCCGAAGGCGCAGGGCCGGCTGGCCGGTGAGCCCAGGGTGGCGGTGCTGGATGCCACCGGCATCGTCGAGACGCGTCATTTTTCCGATGACACGCACGTGGGGACTGAGGGACACGACCAGTTCGCCCGGTGGCTGTTCCCGCGCGTGGCCGCCGTCCTCGAGACGCCCTCCTGATGTGGTTTCATTCCTTCGAGTTCCTGGTGTTTGCACCCATCGTGCTGCTGGGTCACGCGCTCCTCAACGGCCAGGCACTGCGCGTGTGGCTGCTGGTGATGAGCTACATCTTTTACGGCTGGGGCCAGCCGTGGGCCTGTGGTCTCCTGGTCGCCTCCTCGCTCCTCGATTTCCTCGTCACGCTCCGCTTGGATGTCGCCTCCTCGCCGCGCGCGCGCAAGGCCTGGCTGCTGCTCAGCGTGGTCGGCAACCTGGGCCTGCTGGGGACGTTCAAGTACTTGCCGTTTCTGGCCAGGACGATCAATCGGGCAAGCGGCGCGCTGGGATGGGATCTCGAATTGGCGGTGCCGCAGGTCGCACTGCCGCCGGGGATCAGCTTCTATACCTTTCAGACGATGTCGTATACGATCGACGTCTATCGTCGCCAGATGAAGGCGTGCCGCAGCTTTACGACGATGGCGCTCTTCGTGGCCTATTTCCCGCAGCTGGTGGCCGGCCCCATTGAGCGGGCAACGAAGCTCCTGCCCCAACTCGTGACGAAGCAGCCGCGCAGCGCGCAGGACGTCATGGCGGGGATCTCCCGCATCCTCTGGGGCCTGATGAAGAAGCTCGTGTTCGCGGACTGGCTCGGGCTGTTCGTCAACCAGGTCTACGTGGCGCCGTCCAGCGCCTCCGGTGGCGAGCTGCTGCTGGCCACGTACGCCTTCGCGTTCCAGATCTACCTCGACTTCTCGGCGTACTCCGACATCGCCATCGGCCTGGGGCGGATCATGGGCATTCGGATCACGGAGAACTTCCGCTGGCCCTACCTCGCCCGCAACCTCTCCGAGTTCTGGCGGCGATGGCACATCAGCTTCTCGACGTGGCTGCGGGACTACCTCTATATCCCTCTGGGCGGCTCCCACCGCGGACCCCGGCGCACGGTGATCAACGTCTTCCTCGTGATGTTCCTCGGCGGACTCTGGCACGGGGCGGCCAACACCTACATCCTCTGGGGACTATGGATCGGGCTTGGCCTGGCGCTCTTCCACGGCTACGCGACGCTGACGTCCAGGCAGCGCTCGGACATGAACCCGGTGCGCTGGCGGGACGTGCCGGGCGTGCTCCTGACGTTTCACTGGATGCTCATCTCCTGGGTGTTCTTCCGCTCCCAGTCCGTTGGCGAAGCGTTCGCCATCCTGGGCCGCATCGCGCAGCCCTTCGGGCAGGCGCCGACCGTGTCGCCTGAGGTGACGATGCGCACGCTGGTGTTCCTCATCATCGTCGTCCTCGCGCACCTGCTGCGCGGCAGCGGCCTCGGCCTGTCGTGGGAGCGGCTGAAGTCGCCCGCGGCCATTGGCGCGTTCTGGGGCGGGATGATCGTCTGCATGGCGACCCTGTTCGCCCCGGAGCGGGAGCCCTTCATCTACTTTCAATTCTGATGTGGACGCGTCGGATCGTGCTGGTGTTGGTCGTCGCCGCAGGCTACTGGCTCTGGTTCGGGCTCACCCAGCGCAGCATTAACGGCGACGATGGCATTTCGATCCTCGCCGCGCAATCGATCCTGCGCGATGGCTACCCGCTGCTGCCCTCCGGCCTGCTCTACCACCGGGCCTACCTGGCGAACTACCTCCTCGCCGGCTCGATCGGATTCTTCGGGCTGAACGACTTCGGGATCATGCTCCCGAGCCTGCTCATGTCGCTGGGCACGCTCTGGCTCGTGTTCCGCTTCGCCGCGGAGGCCTTCCAGCGTCCCGCGGCGGGGCTCCTCGCGGCGGTCCTCCTCCTTACGCTCCAGAGCCAGACGTTCTATGCGACCAGCGCCCGGATGTACATGGCGGTGCAGTGCTTCACCCTGCTGGCCGGCTACTGCGCCTGGCGCGGGTTCGTGCAGGGCCGCCGGCCGTTTCAGTGGCTGACGGGGTTGGCGATGGCCGCCGCGATCTTGAGCCACCAGCAGGGGGGGGCCGTGCTCGTCATGGTGCCGGTCGCCGTGTGGCTCATCCGGCGGATGCAGGGCCGGCGCGCCTGCACCAGCAACCTGTGGAGGGTGGCCGCCGGCTTCCTGGTGCTCTGCGGCGTATTCTTCGCCGCGACGATCTACAAGCCGCCGATCGCGCTGTTCGACCCCGGCGCGCGCGACTGGGAGCCCATGCCCTACGTGCAGCTCAACGTCCGCCTGGAGCGGTGGTGGGCGCACGCGTTGGAAGTGGAAAGCACGGTCCCCTTCGGGGTGATGCTCCTGCCGCTCGTGCTGGCGCTGGCGGTCCGTGCCGGGCGCCGACGGGAGCACAAGCTGTCACAGGGCGTCGTGTTCGCCTGTGCGCTGCTGGCCGTGAACGCGGCGGCGATCATGGGCACGATCTACATCGTGGACTGGCGCTTCTGGTTTCAGCCGCTGCCCTTCTACGTGCTGCTCCTCAGCGTGGCGCTCGTCTGGCTGAGGGGCTGGTGGCGCTCCCCCCAGGCGCGCGGCAAATGGCGCGGCCTCCCCAAGCGCGCCGCGGTGGCCTGGGGGCTGGCCGGCTGGACGGCGACGGTACTGCTGGGCTCCGGGTTCGCGTTCGGGCCCGGCATCTATCTGGAGCACGTCCGCGAGGCCTACGGCCTGCCGTGCCGTGCGGGCAACTGCGTCAAGGCGATCGAGGAGCAGTATGCCGCGCTGCGGCCGGTCATCGGCGCCGAGGATCTCCTCATCTCCTCCAACGAGGCGCTGACGAGCTACTATCTGGGGAGGGTCGATGGCTTTCTGCGGGAGCGGGTCGCGGGGCCGGGGCAGTTCGAACCGTTTGAGCGGCCTCGCGATCTGTACTACGGCGTTCCCTACATCGACACGGTGGAGGAGCTCGCGCGGCTGGCGCGCTCCCCGCGCCGGGTGTGGGTGCTCGTGGACTACAAGGTCGAGGGGCACTCCAGCCCCGAGCTGCTGGCCGCTTTGGCCCGCACGTTCACGGCCTACCGGCGCTACGAGACGCTGACCGTGTACGTCAATTCCCCGCCGTAACTCCTGAGCGTTTCAGTCTACCGAGGACAAACCGACAGCCTGGGCTGGCCAACGATACAACCGCGTGCTCAATCCGATCCCTCCAAGCGAGCGAGACCAGATTCGTGTGCTGCTGGCCAAATGTCTCAAAGAAACGGACGCTCCATTCTATGGAGACGTTGCGTGGCCGGTGGCTGAGCGGATGTTGCAGGGTGAGGTCCAGCAGCTCCCGTCCGCCCGCATCCGTTCGCAGCGCGCTGTGCCGGCGGACCGGCATGACTGGTGAGCCATCCACGGCAATCCGGGCGCTGGCCTCCAGATAGCCAAACAGCACTTGGACAGCAGCCTCCAACTCATCCGGGGCGATTGCCTGATTGGCGTCTTTGTCGATCGCAAAATGCTCGACCAGATCGGTCAGGTCGAAGGAGAACGTGACGTCCAGGGCTTCTGGCATGAGGCGCATGGCGGTGTAGCTCGTGCTGAGGCCGTGCGCGGAGGCGAGCGCGCCCAGCGTGAGCAGCCCGCACGCCAGCAGGAGCGCTTGCGCCAACCCCGCCATTGCGCCACGGCCTTCGGCCGTGGGCGGCACGGTAGTGCAGCATCCGATGGGTGGGCGGGATGTCGCCCCCATCGGGGCGGGGTTGCCGGTGCCACGGGCTCTGCCCGTGGGGCTCCACACCCTGTGCGGCGTTGGGAGCATTCACGGCTCCACGAACCGGTACACGATGGCCTCTTGCCGTCCGAGACTGAACCGCCGCACCGGCTCCAGGTCGTTCGGCGCCAACTCAATGAGGTCCCGCAGCCGCGCGACGAGTGCCGCCTCCCGCCGACTCGGAGCATGTTTGAGATCCCGAATCGCGTTGTCCCACACCACGTAGGTGACGCCGCCTTCTCGCAACGCCTGCAGGAGCGCCTCGACCGTCGATAACCGCAGGTCTTCCATGGCAAGGAACTGCGGCTCCGGCAGGCCGCTGTAATAGCTCACCACGCGCCAGTGGGCGGTCAGCATCCGATCCTCATCAGTCGCCACCTCACGGTACCATTCACCCACCAGTCGGAACTGGGCGCGGTTCGTCTTGAAGTGCTCGTTGTGCATCGCCTGCACGGAGAAGGAAGTCTGCGCGCCCAAGATGAGACACACCACCACCCAGACCGCCGCGGCCCCCGCGCGACGCAGCGTGGGACCAGCCGGGAGCTTCCGGAGTCGACTGAGGAACGCAGCCACGGCCGCGCCAGCGCCCAGGTAGATCCCCCAGAGGATCGGGAACGTATACCGAGAGACGTACGTGGGGAAGAGCGTGTGGATGACCGTGTAGGCGCCAAGAAACCCGAGGAGCACCGTCAGGCGGGCGCGATGGCGCCGCAACAGGAGCAGCCACCCCGCTCCGGCGAGGACCAGCGCTCCGGCGAGGACCACGCGATGCCACCTCGCCCCCTCAACCACCGCGCCCGGCAGGAAATCCGTCGCGAGCCGCAGGCTGCCACCCACGAAGGCCAGGAGGTTGCCGCGATCCCTGATGATTTCCTCGACGTACGGGTTGACGGCGGCGGACCGGAGCACACTGTGCGCCATCCAGAGCCCCAAACCCGCCGCCGACGCCGCGCCCCAGAGTAGGCTGCGTAGGCGCCGCGGTCCCGTCGTGCGCAGCCAGTCCTGGAGCACGAGTGCTGGGATCAGCGCCGCCGCTTCGTAGCGCGTGAGGCTGGCGGCGGCGGCCGTGACGTAGGCCCAGCGCGTGCCGCGCAGCGCCAGAACCACGGTTGCGAGGACCAGGCTCAGGAGAGTGAGCTCAAGCAGCGGCTGGGCAGCCGCGTGAAACATCATCCAGTGGCTTGCAGACAACGCGGTGACGACCAGGCTCGTCTTCGGTCCGGTGAACTCGCGTGCTGTGCGGTGGATGAACCACAGCACGACCGGAGCCAGCAACACATTCAGCACCTGTGCTGCCAGCAGGATGGGATGCGGCCCGGGCATGATGAGCGACATGACGCCGATGAGGAGCGAGAAGACCGGCAAACGCTTGACGCTCTCCGGCAACGTGAGGTTGAGGTAGGCCAGCGCATTCTCGCGGAAGCGGAAGAAGTCGTTGTTGGGAACCTGGTAGGTGTTGAAGCACGCCACGTATAGGAGCCACGCGCTCAGGATCAGGAGCGCGAGCGCCCGGCGCTCAGGGATTCCGGAGGCGCGGGGACGAGACCTCGGGCCGCCCGCGCTCATCCGGGTCAACCACGGGGCGACAACACGTGCTCCATGAGCGTCCGGAGCTGGGTATCGAGGAGCTGGAACCGTCTGGCGATGGTGTGCAGGATCACGCCGACGAAGGTCAGGATCAGTCCGGCGAGCACCAGCCCCACCGACAGGACGGCGGTGGGCAACCGTGGGACCAGCCCGGTTGCCAGGTACTCCGTGACCACGCCCAGCCCGACCGCGACGCCGACGGCGATCACGATCACGCCGAGGGACCCGAATGCGGTCAGTGGTTTGTAGTCGCGTGCCAGGGCAAGGATGGTGCGGACGATCAAGAGGCCATCACGGATCCGATCGAGCTTCGAGGAGGTCCCGACGGCGCGTTCCGAGAGGGCCACAGGGATTTCCAGGACGCGGTAGCCTTGCTCGAGGCACTTCGCCGTCAGCTCCGTCTCGATCTCGAAGCCCCGGCTCAGGACCGGCACGCACTTGACCACCCGCCGGTTCATGGCGCGGTAACCGGACAGCAGATCGGTGATGCGCACGCCGAACGAGATGTTGAGGAGCTTGCGGAGCGCGCGGTTGCCGATCCAGTTGATGAGCTTCAGCCGGCTCTGCTCGCCGGCCAGGAGCCGTGAGCCGACCACCATGTCGGCTTCGTCGCGGAGCACCGGCTCGATGAGCGCTTGGACGCGGTCGGCCGGATAGGTCCCGTCCCCGTCCACGACCACGTAGACATCCGCATCCACCTCTCTGAACATCGCCCGCATCACGTAGCCTTTGCCCTTGCGGGGCTCAGACCGGACGATCGCGCCGGCCCGGCGCGCCTCCTCGGCCGTGCGGTCAGTGGAATGGTTGTCATACACGTAGATGGACGCATCGGGCAGTTGCGTCCTGAATTCGCGCACGACGGCGGCGATGGCCGGCGCCTCGTTATAGCAGGGAATCAGAACCGCGGTTCGACTCGCCATCGGAGATCCCTCCTGTGGGGAAGCCATTATAGCAAGCGCGGTTTACGGTGTCAGGTGATGGGCGGGAATGAGGTCCTGCCCGCGCAGGAACTCGGCGATGACCCAGGCGAGGACCGCGTTGCCGGCCTCGTTGGTATGGAGCAGATCACCGGGCAGGGCGAACTGCGGGTTCTCCAGCGGGGCATTGATAGCCAACGAGAGGATGCCCCGCTTCTGCATGCCAGCGTGCAGGCGCCCGATGCGGGTCATGAGGACGAAGCGCGCCCCGCGAGCCCGGCTCGCTTCATCCATCGCGACGACCAGCGCCTCACCCAGGTCGTAGAGTTCCTGCTGAACCGTTGGGTCGTCCTCGTCGCTTGCCGCTCCGGCGCCAACCGGCTCCTCAGGTGATCCTGGCTCCTCGGCGCTCCGCAGGCGATGGTACGCCTCGCGCGCGCGGCGGTAGAGGCGGCTGTGTCGGCCCAGCCACGCGGTGAGGGCGTTGCGCGGCCCCCGCGTCGGACGGCCCGGCACCGGTGCGCCGGTCAGGACCGGCTCCCCGTCGCGGAGGATGAAACGCGGCTTGCGCTTGCCGAAGCGCTTCGTGTGCAGGTGCCGGTGATCGCCGTAGTGATCCACGTAGGCGATCACCAGGTCCGGCTCGTACTTCAGTCCCTCGGATTGGAGCAAGAGCAGCTCTTGGTCGACTCCATAGCCGCTCACGCCCATGTTGATGACCTCCACGTCTCGGAAGTAACCTTCCAGCACCGCGGAGACATGCCCCTCGATCGGCACCCCGTAGCCGAACGCGCGTGAGTCACCCAGCAGCACGATCCGAAAGATCCCCGGCGGTTTCTCGTAGGAGGTTTCGTCGTCGCGGAGTCCCTTCGAGTTGATGCGGTATTCAACCGGCTGCCCCGCGCGCCGCGACACCGCTACCGCCCCGGGTCGGAGCGCCCAGCCCAGCTGCGGGTCGAACCGACCGATCGTTTCCGGCACGACGGGTTCGCTGCCGCTGCGGCGCTCAAGGAGCGCGAGTGCCGCCTCCGCCACGACGAGCGATGCGGTGAGCGAGGCGGCCGCCACCAGCAGCTTCCTGCGCATGCTGGCTACTGGGCCAGCCGGGCTTGAAGCTGCTCGATGAGGCCGGCGATCTGCGCGCGCCGGGCAGGGATCGCCTGCGGATCCTGCGTGTAGTCGCGCATCGAGGCGGCGAGCGAGGCATCGACGGTGAGCGCGGCGTCCGCTTGGCTCACGAGGGCCTGCACTGCGGGATCGGCCATTGCAAGCGGGTCCGCCTGGGCCTGATCGACGAGCTGCCGCAGGATCGTCAGATAGTCATAGTCCTCCACCCCATCTCGCAGGACCTCCAACCGGATGGATGAGACCGGTCCGTCAGGCCCCGGGTAGTAGAGCAGCCCGTTGCCGTTCTGGCCCCAGGGCGTGTTCTCCGGATCGACGTAGGGGTTGACGGTCCAGAAGTTAGTGGTCCAGAACAGCAGCCCCTTGAGCCCGTACTTCCACGCCATCCAGGGCAGGATGCGGGCGGCCATCGCCGGGAAGTCAATGACCAGGGTCGGATACGGCGTCGATGGGCCGGAGACGTAGAACCAGATCTCCTTGCCCATCTGCTTGAGCAGATCCATCTGCGCCGGATTGAACGTGACGTTGCGCTGGCAGATGATGTCGATGTCCTGGAACCAATTCCCCAGCGCCGCCACGTCCGGGGGATCGTGCAGCACCACGAGGTTTCTCAGGGCCGGGTCGGCGCCGTGGACCATCGCGGCCACCTCGGCGACATGCGCCAGGCCCAGCGGCGGCTCATCATACGTATAGAGGTAGTGCCGACCGAACCAGCCCTTCTGCCGCAGCGCCGCCGCCGCATCGACGTACTGCGGCTGCAGCGCCTGCAACGCGGCCGGGTCGGTGGGCCAGTTGTTGCCCAGGCTGCCGCTGTAGCCGCCGATGGAAAATCCGGACAGCCCCTCGTTGAGCATCCCCAAAAGGCCCGGCGGCGGCAGCGCAAGCGTTGACGGGATCGTCGCGTTACGCAAGTAGTGCACCACCTCCGGGCCGGTGACCTCCACATTGAAGACGGGGGCTAAGCGGTGGCGGATCAGATCGTCGTAGAACTTCTGCACGAGCTCTGCTTGCCGGGATTCCCATACCGTCCACCACTGCGGGAAGAATTGGCTGTAGGCGCTTTGGATGCGGTTGATGTAGAGGTCGAACGAGGTGCGCAGCGCCGGGACCGTCGGCAGCTCGAAGTCCCACACCGTGACATGGAGGGGCATCTCGGCCGGCGGGGTGTTGGCCGTGCGCACGGTGATGACGCCGGTGTAGGTGCCAGGCGGCGTTCCCGTCGGGGCGTACGCCGTCAACCAGACGGGCTGCGGCCAGCCCTGCGGGACATCGACCGCACCGGCGGCAGGCAGGGGATCCGGCCACCAGCCGACATGCGAGACTGCGTATTCGGGCTGCTGGGTCCGTACGAAGCCGACCGGCGACCAGGACACGCTTGCGGCGGGGAACACGTCGATCCCGTTCGCGTGCCGCAATGCGCCGACGTCAATTGTGACATCGTCCAGCGCGGCGGTGTCGCTGCGCACGATGAGCTGGAGGGCTTCGAATTCGTTGCGCGCCAAGCGAATCAGCGCGGGCCCCGTGGTCGCACCGTTCAGCGTTGAGGGCACCTCGGGCAGCACCTTTTGCGTAGTCGGCAGGATCAGCAGCTCAGGAGCCGACGGCTGCGCGCCGCTCCCGATGAGAATTTGCCCGCTCTCTGCCGGCCCGATCCCCGAGGGGGCGGTGGAGGAGGTACTGGTGCGCAGCAGCACCCGGTCGACCCGGAAGCCATCCTCCCGCATCCACAGGTGGAGGGTGTAGAGGCCCGGGCTGGGAATCGTCAGGGTCGCCGGGGGCCCGTCCATCGTGCTGCGGCTCCAGGTCCAGCCGCTCGAGAAGTAGATGATCCGATCCGCCGAGGGGGTCTCCTGGCCGTTCACCCCGGCGTGGATCGAATCGTCCAGCCCGGAATCCCCGGCGCCGCGGATCCAGACCGAGTAGGTCCCCGGGGTGGCGAACTGGACATGGTAGATGAGCTCAGGCGCCCGGGGGGCGTAGTTGATGTCGTACGTCTTCCCGGGATTGGGCAGAGCGGCCAGGTAGCCGCTGCCGCCGTAGCCGCTGCGCGCGGTCTGGAAGAGCCAGTCCCAGCCGTTGCGGGGCGTCTTCGTGTCGTAGGACTCGGCCTCAAAGATGACCTGGCCGGCGGTTTCCTGAAACGCCCAGACGGCAGGCCCGGCCGGCGTCTGGAACATCGTGTCAGCGGAGAGCGAGAGAGTGCCGAGCGCATCAGCCGAACGAGCGCGAACATGGAAGGTGGCGCCGGGGCTCAAGCCGGTCAGGGAGATGCTGTGGGTCGTCACGAGCGTGGAATCCAGCGGCGTCGTCTGGCCGTATCCCGTCGTCGGGCCATAGTCCGCCTGCGAGGTGGCGGGCTCGTCGGTCGTCCAGGTGATGGTGGCGGACGTACTGGTGATGTTCGTCACCATGATGGCGCCGAGCTGCGGGCCTTGGGTGTCCACGGTGATGCCATCGGAGTAGCCCGGTGCGGAGAATAGACCCGCGCCGTTCTTCGCGCGCACGCCCACAGAGTACGTGGTGCCGTGGACCAGTGTGAGGCCGCTCGCCGTGACTTGAGTGGCTGTTCCGGCCGAGGTCCAGTCTCGGATCAGCGGGCCGGTAGCCGAGTCCTGGCGAATCTGGTATTGGTACTCGACGACGCCGGACTCCGCGTCCGTCGACGGCGTCCAGACCGCGTGCAGGGTCGTCGTCGATCCGGTGACCGCGCCGTCATCCGTCACGGCCGGCGGGATCGGCGGGGTGGTGTCCGGTCCCGTGGCGACGCGCCCGCTCTCTGCCGGCCCGATCCCCGAGGGGGCGGTGGAGGAGGTACTGGTGCG
>Ga0247727_10004729_pt1 | contig 28557 bp, 31 predicted proteins | sample WisWelCaveWW1625_FD_202498 | JGI IMG/M metagenome (GOLD analysis project Ga0247727, IMG submission 202498) | Biofilm microbial communities from Wishing Well Cave, Virginia, United States - WW16-25 | ecosystem: Environmental > Aquatic > Deep subsurface > Groundwater > Cave microbial mat | place...
CCGAGCGGCCGGTCTCGATCGCGCGCGTGGCGGTGGATCTGGCGCGCGAGATCTTCGAGGGCCTCGAGGACAAATCGGCGCTGCTGGTCGGCGCGGGCGACATGATCGAGCTGGCGCTCGAGTCGCTGCGACGGCAGGGGCTCGGCGCGGTGCGCGTCGCGAACCGCACGCCGGCGCGAGCAGCGGCCCTGGCGGCGCGCTTCGGCGCCAGCGCCCACGGTCTCGAAGAGCTGCCCGAGCTGCTGCGGCGCTCGGACCTCGTGCTCACCTGCATCGGCGGTGATCGCCCGCTGCTCACGCAGGGTCTGCTGCGCGACGCGCTGCGCGAGCGCGGCCACCGCCCGCTGTTCGCGATCGACATCGGTGTGCCGCGCAACATCGACCCGGCCGCGAACCAGCTGGACAACGTCTACCTCTACGACCTCGACGACCTCGCGGCCGTGGCCGAGTCCAACGCCCACGAGCGGCAGCACGAGGTCGAGCACGCCGAGACGATCGTGCAGGCCGAGCAGCAGCGCTTCGAAGGCTGGCTGCTCGCGTTGGCGGCGGTGCCGACCATCCGGGCGCTGCGTGCGCGCGCCGAGGAGATCCGCAAGGGCGAGCTGGATCGCGGGCTCGCGGGCCTCGCGCTCGACCCCGAGACGAACGCCGCCGTGGACGCGCTCACGCGCGGCATCGTGAACAAGCTGCTGCACGCCCCGCTCTCTCGCCTGCGCGAAGAGCTGGAGGGCGAGGCCGGTCTCGCCCACCTCGAAGCGGCGCGCAGCCTGTTCGGGCTCGACGAAGAGGCGGCGCCCCGCAGTGGTCCTCCCGACGAGGAGCCGGAAGGCTCGCGATGAAGCGCGTGCGCATCGCCACGCGCGCCAGCGCGCTCGCGCTCGCGCAGTCGGGCGCGGTGGGGCGCAGCGTGGCGGACGCGCTCGGCTGCGAGACCGAGCTCGTGCCGCTCGTCACCAGCGGGGATCGGCTGGCGGATGCTCCGCTCGCGCGGGTCGGTGGCAAGGGACTGTTCGTCAAGGAGATCGAGGAGGCGCTGCTCGACGGCCGCGCCGATCTCGCCGTGCACTCGGCCAAGGATCTGCCCGCGGCCGCGTCTGCGGGCCTGGTGCTGGCCGCCTTTCCCGCGCGTGCCGATCCCCGGGATGCGCTGGTGGCGCGCGAGCCCGGCGCGCGTCTGCTGGCGCTGCCGCGTGGCGCCCGCGTGGGCACGGGCAGCGCGCGTCGCAGCAGCCAGCTGCTCGCGCAGCGACCGGACCTCGAGATCGTGCCGCTGCGCGGCAACGTCGATACCCGGCTGCGCCGCCTGTTCGAGCGCGGGCTCGACGCGATTTTGCTGGCCTGCGCAGGCCTCGATCGGCTCGGCCGCGGCGAGGTGATCCAAGAGCGCATCGACCCGCTGGTGCTGCTGCCCGCGGTGGGGCAGGGCACGCTGGCCTTGCAGGCGCGCGCGGGCGATCCGCTTGCGGAGCAGCTGCTCGTGCTCGACGACGGGCTCACGCGCGCGCGCCTCGCGGCCGAGCGCGCCTTCCTCCGCGAGCTCGAGGGCGACTGCAACGTGCCGCTCGCCGCCTACGCAGAGCCGCAGGACGGCGGCCGTCTGCGCCTCTTCGCACTGCTCGCGAGCCCCGACGGACGCGCCCTCGTACGCAGTGAGCAGAGCGGCCCCGTCTCGGAAGCGGAGGCGCTCGGGCGACGCGCCGCGAGCGAGGTGCTCGCGAACGGCGGCACCGAGATCCTGACGCGCCTGCGTGCGGAGCCTTTCGCGTGAGCGGCGGCGCGGCCGGTCGCGTGATCCTGGTCGGCGCGGGTCCCGGCGCTCCCGATCTGATCACCGTACGTGGCGAGCGCGCGCTGCGCACGGCCGACGCCGTCGTGTACGACGCCCTGGCGCCGCTCTCGCTGCTCTCGCTCGCGCCTGTGCATGCGGAGCGCATCGACGTCGGGCGGCGCGGACACGAGGAGCCGCCGCGCAGCCAGGACGAGATCAACGCGCTGCTCGTGCGCCTCGCGCGCGAGGGCAAGCGCGTAGTGCGACTCAAGGGTGGCGATCCCTACGTGTTCGGCCGCGGCGGCGAGGAGGCCAGCGCCTGCCTCGCGGCGGACGTGGCCTTCGAGGTGGTGCCGGGCGTCAGCTCCGCGATCGGCGCACTCACCTACGCCGGCATCCCCGTCACCGATCGGCGTCACGCGGCCTCCTTCGCGGTGGTGACCGGCCACAAGGACCCCGCGCGCGTGCGCGAGGAGATCCGCTGGGACGCGCTCGCCACGGCCACCGACACGCTGGTGCTCCTGATGGGCATGAAGAACCTGCCCGAGCTGGTGGGCCGGCTGCTCGCGGCGGGTCGGGCAGCCGACACGCCGTCTGCCGCGATCATGGACGGGACGCGGCCCACCCAGCGCGTGGTCGAGGCGCCGCTGGCGGAGCTGCCGGCGCGAGTGGCGGCTGCCGGCCTCGGTGCGCCCGGCGCCGTGGTGGTGGGGGAGGTGGTGCGGCTGCGCGGCCAGCTCGCCTGGTTCGAGGCGCAGCCGCTGTTCGGGCGCCGCGTGCTGGTGAGTCGCGCGCCCGAGCAGGCCGAGGCGCTCTGCCGTGCGCTCGAAGAGGCCGGGGCGCAGCCTGTGGTGGTACCGATGATCCGCAGCGTGCCGATGCCGGACGCACCCGAAACCGAAGCCGCGATCGCGGCGCTCCCGGTCTACGACTGGATCGTGTTCACGAGCGCGAATGCCGTGCGCGCACTGGCGCAGCTCGCGCGCGCAGCCGGGCACGATCCGCACGCGCTGCCGGCCCGAGCACTCTGCGTCGGCCCGGCGACCCGGTCGGCTGCCGCGCGGGCGGGCTTCGCCGCGACGCCGCTGCCGGCGCCGGCCGGCGATGCCGAGGCGCTGCTCGCAGCGCTGCGCAGCAACCTGTCGCTCGCGGACCGCCGCGTGCTCTGGCCGCGCGGGGCCGCGGCCGGGCCCGAGCTTGCGCTCGGCCTGCGCGAAGCCGGCGCCTGGGTGGACGAGGTGGTGCTCTATCGCACCGAGCCCGCAGCCTTCGATGCGCCCGCGCTGGTCGGTGCGCTCGCCGAGGGCTCGCTGCACGCGCTCACTTTCGCGAGCCCGTCCGCCGCGCGAAGCTTCGCCGCGGGCATCGGAGAGGAGGGCTTGCGAGTGGCGCGACGTTCTGTGGTGGTGGCGCTCGGCCGCGTCACGGCGGCGGCGCTCGCCCAGCTCGGCCTGCCGGCCGCCGCGGTGGCCGAGAGCCCCGAGCCGGCGGCGTTGGTCGCCGCGCTCGCGAGCGCCTTCGAGCAGCGGGAGGAACGAGCATGAGCTTTCCGCAGACGCGCCTGCGTCGCCTCCGCCGCAGCGAGAAGCTGCGCGCGATGGTGCGCGAGACGCACCTCCATCGCGACGATCTGATCCTGCCCTGCTTCGTGGTCGAGGGCTCCGGCGTGCGCGAGCCGATCGCCTCGATGCCCGGCGTGCACCGTCACTCGGTGGATCAGCTGGTGCTGGAGGCCAAGGCGGTCGCCGACGTCGGCGTGCCGGCCGTGATCCTGTTCGGCATCCCCGCCCGCAAAGATGCGCGCGGCAGCGGCGCCGACGCCGCGGATGGCGTCGTGCAGCGCGCCGTCGCGGCGCTGAAGCGCGAGGTGCCGGAGCTGGTCGTGATCACCGACGTATGTCTGTGCGAGTACACCGACCACGGCCACTGCGGCATCGTCGAGGGCGCGCACGTCGTGAACGACCCGTCGGTCGAGCGGCTGGCGGCCGCGGCACTCTCGCACGCGCGCGCGGGCGCCGACATCGTGGCGCCCTCCGACATGATGGACGGCCGCGTCGGCGCGATCCGCCGCGAGCTCGATGCGCACGGCTTCGAGGACGTCGCGATCCTGGCCTACGCCGCCAAGTTCGCGAGCGCCTACTACGGGCCCTTCCGCGAGGCGGCCGAGAGTGCGCCCGCCTTCGGCGACCGGCGCTCCTACCAGATGGATCCGCCCAACCGGCGCGAGGCGCTGCGCGAGATGCGCCTCGACCTCGAAGAGGGTGCGGACGTACTGATGGTGAAGCCCGCGCTGCCGTATCTCGACGTGCTGGTCGAGGCGCGGCGCGCCTTCGACGTGCCGCTGGCCGCGTATCACGTGTCGGGCGAGTACGCGATGATCCGCGCCGCCGCCGAGCGCGGCTGGCTCGACGGTGAGCGCGCCATGGAAGAGGCGCTGATCGCGATCAAGCGCGCGGGCGCCGACTGGATCCTGAGCTACGCCGCGAGGGAGATCGCGGAGCGCCTGCCGTGAGCTACGTCCGCATCGAGAAGCCGAACGCGGGCACGAGCGTGATCGTGATGGATCGCCCGGAGCGCATGAACTCGATGGCCTTCGAGCTGGTCGTGCCGCTGCACGAAGCGATCCTTCAGGTGGCCGCCGACAACGAGACGGGCGTGGTGATCCTGACCGGCGTCGGCCGCGGCTTCTGCTCCGGCGCCGATCAGAAAGACTCGACACCCCCGCCCAACATCGCGGGCCTCACGCTCACCCGTATCGCGACGCGGGCCATGACGATCCTCGCCGACCTCGTGCCCAGCATGCGCCGCATGCCGCAGCCCGTCATTTGTGCCGTCAACGGCGCCGCGATCGGCGGGGGGATGTGCCTCGCGCTCGGCGGCGACATCCGCATCGCCGCCGAGTCGGCGTACTTCCGCGCGGCGGGCATCAACAACGGCCTGACCGCGACGGAGCTGGGCATGTCCTTCCTGCTGCCGCGTGCGATCGGCGCCTCGCGCGCCTTCGAGATCATGCTCTCCGGCCGCGACGTCCTGGCGCGCGAGGCGGCCGAGATCGGCCTGGTCTCGCGCGTGGTGCCCGACGCCGAGCTGCTGCCGGCCGCGCTGGCGCTGGCCGACCAGATCAACGGCTGGAGCCGTCAGGGCGTCCAGCTCACCAAGCGCATGCTTTGGGCCGGGCTCGAGGCCGGCAGCCTGCAGGCCGCCATCGAGCTCGAGAGCCACACGCAGCTGTACGTCCGCCTCACCACGCAGAACTTCGAAGAGGCCACCCAGGCGCGCAAAGAGGGCCGCAAGCCGGTGTTCAAGGACTGACCGGCGCCCCATGGCGATCGTCTACAAAGTCGTCGAGACCAGCGATGTCACGGAGGACGCGCTCGAACGCATCCTCAACGCGTGGACCGCACAGGGCTGGCGCTTCGAGATGATGCAGTTCGCGATGCGCGACTCGTCGAAGCGCCCGGCGATGGCCTTCGTGACCTTCGTGCGCGAGGAGCGTTAGCCGGCGGCGATCTCCGCCAGCCGCTCGAGCGACGCGTCGCGCGCGGCAGGCGGAACGCCGGCGACCTCGATGCGCGCGACGAGCAGGTCCATGCCCAGGCGCTCGCGATAGCGCGCAATGCCGTCGCGCACCTGACTCGCGCCGCCCACCAGCACGCGCTCCTCGAGCGCGCCTTCGGTGGCGCGTGCGAGTGCGCGCGGGGCGCCGGCGCCGAGCGCGCGCGATTCTGCGGCCAGGGCAGAGAGCACGTGCTGCGCTTCCGCGTCGTTGCCGGCGACGAAGACCGTGCGCATCACGGGCGCGGCGAGATCCGACGCGGCGCCCAGCGTGCAGTGCTCGCGCCAGAGGGCGTAGTTCTCCTCCAGCGCTGCGAGCGTCTCGAGCGGTGAGGCGAGATAGGGCAGGCCCCGCCGTGCGGCCTGGAGCAGGCCCTTGCGCCCGAAGGCCGCGACCACGAGCGGCGGATGCGGGCGCTGGAGCGGCCGGAGCCCGAGCCGGACGCGCGCACCCTCGCGCGCCGCAAAGTGCACGCCGGCCAGCGACAGCTCGGCGCCCGACCAGGCGGCGAGCACCGCGTCGAGCGCCTCGTCGAAACGATCGCGCTTGGTGGTGGCCTCGACCTCGAAGCCGTCGAAGACCGGCGCCCGGAAGCCGCGGCCGAGGCCGAGCAGCAGGCGGCCACCCGAGAGCGTGTCGAGGGTCGCGGTTTCGGCGGCGACGCGCAGCGGGTGATGCAGCGGCAAGAGCAGCGAGGTGGTGGCGAGCCGCAGGCGCCGTGTGCGCGCAGCGACCGCGCTCAGCACGACGAGCGGGGCCGGCGTGGCGCCGCGCTGGAAGTGGTTCTCCGGCAGCCAGAGCGAGTGGAGGCCGAGCGCGTCCGCGCGCTCGGCCAATGCGAACAGACGCGCCCAGCCCGTCGTCTCCGCCGGTGCGGCGAGCGAGATGCCGAGTCTCAGACACGCCTCTCGAGCACCAGCGGAGCGATCAGCGGCAGCAGGTCGAGATCCGCGCCGAGGCTCGTGAGCTGGCCGGAGAGCAGGCCGAGCGCGCGTCCGACCAGCACGAGGTGGGGAGGGATGCGCACGATCGGGTCGCGGCGGATGCGCTCGGGCAGCTCGTCGCGCAGCCGCGCGAGCAGAGCCGGGTCGAGACGGCCCTTCGCGCGGAGCCCCTGCGCAGCGTTCTGGAGCAGCTCGGCGATCGCCTGCAGCGAGGCTTCGCCCCCGGCGCGCGTCGAGAAGCCGATGCGCACGAGCGCCGCGCCGAGTCGCTCGCGCTGACCCAGCAGCAGCGCACCGGCCAGCTCGAGCACGGCGGCGCGAAAGTCCTGGGGCAGCTCCTTGCTGAGACCGAAGTCGAGCAGCACGAGGCGCCCGCTCTCCGCCTCGACGCGCAGATTGCCGGGATGCGGGTCGGCATGGAAGAAGCCGTGCACGAGCATCTGCTCGGCGAAGACCTCGATCAGCGTGCGGGCCACCTGCTTCGGGGAAAGGCCGGCGCTGCGCAGGCCGGCGACGTCGTCGATGCGGATGCCGTCGACGTATTCCATCACCAGCACGCGCCGCGTGCTCCACTCCCAGTGCACGGCCGGGATGCGCACGTCCGTGCGCCCGCCGAGGTCGCGCGCCACGCGCTCGGCGGCGCGTCCCTCCTGCACGAAGTCGAGCTCGCGCGGTACGGCCTGCCCGAGCTCGTCGATCAACGGCTCCCAATCGAAGTCTCGCTCGACGCGCGCGAGCGCTCTCAGTACGAAGCGCAGGCTGCCGAGGTCCGCGCGCACCAGCGTCGCGATCTCCGGGTATTGCACCTTGACTGCGACGCGCCTTCCGTCGCAGAGGCGCGCTTCGTGGACCTGCGCCAGCGAGGCGCTCGCCACCGGCGCCTTCGCGAAGCTCTGGAATACGGCGCCGAGGGGGCGGCCGAGCTCGCGCTCGACCACGCGCCGGATCACGGCATAGGGCCTTGCCGGCACGCGATCTTGCAGCCGTGCGAGCACCTCGATGCTGGGCGGCGGCAACAAGTCCGGGCGCGCGCCGAGCCACTGGGCCGCCTTCAGGATCATGCCCTGCAGCTCGACCGCAGCCTGGTAGAGATCCTCGGCGTTGCGTCGGTGCTGCGCCTGCCAACGCGCCGGCATGTCGCGCGGCGCGAGGTTGCGTTCGATCCAGCGCTGTGTGCGCAGCCCGAGCCAGGCCCGACCGACCGTGGCGCTGATGCGCCGGGCGCGCCGCGCGCGGGTGACCAGCGAGAGCGCCGGGCCCGTGACGAGCGAGAGCTCGGGACTCGGGCCCGACACGTCCTACCAGAGCTCCGGCGGCTTCTGCGGGCAGCTCCAGGCGCCACTCAGCTCGTCCGCATCCAGCTCGCCCAGCTCCTCCCCCGGCGCGGGGTGCCACGGCGGGCTGTAGGCGCACTGGATCCAGCGCGGCGCGGAGAACTCGAGCAGGTAGCTCTCGCCGAAGTTCTGGTAGACGAACTGCTGACCCGAGAGGAAGCCGATCTGCGGGCTCGGGATGTCGCCCAGCAAGCCGGCCTGCACCAGCTCGGGCAGCGCGTCGGGGTAGCTACTCGTCTTCTCGCGATGCGCGGCCAGCGCGTCGATGATGCGCTGCGCGCGGTCGTCGCGCGTAGCCGAGTAATCGAGGCGCGTGAGTGCCTGGCCGGCGACGAGCGGTAGCGCGCCGAGCAGGCCGCCGAGCGCGAGGCTCGCTGCGCGCCGCGCCCACGCGTCGCGGCTTCGCGGCGGCCAGAGCGCACACATGGCGAGCACGCCGAGGCAGCCCGCCGCCGTCAGCGCGTAGAGCCGGGGACCGGCCTGGAACGGCAGCAGGCCGCTCTCCGAGCCGAGCGCGAGCGAGGCGAGCGGGAAGCCTGCGGCGGCCGCCACGCCGAGGCCCGCGATCAACGGGCTGCGCGCGAGCCCCGCCAGTCCCAAGGCAACCCCGAGCTCGAGTGCGGCGATCGAGGAGGCGAGCAGCTCGAGGCCGATGATCTGCACGACGGGCCATGGCGACAGCGCGAGGGGCAGCTCGGGGTTCGTCCCGGTGATGTTGCGTTCGTACGCGACCAGCGCCGCGAACAACGGCAGGTACAAAGCCAGGCGAAGCGGCCAGCTGAGGCGGCGCCAGCGCGTCGCGAGCAGCGGCGCGAAGAGCGCGAGCGCTACGACCGCCGCGAACAGCACCGCCGCCACCGACCAACGCCAGTGGAAGAAGCGCCAGACCCGACCGGCCTCGAGCCCATAGAAGACGAAGCAGGCGCTGGCGATGGTGGAGAAGCCCGCGAGCGTGCGGGCCAGCACCGAGCGTGTGACGAAGCCGACGGCCACGGCGATCGCCGCGCACGGCAGCACGAGCACGGCCAGGGCGGGGAGCAGGGTGTCGGGGACGTCGCCGATCAGGAAGGAGCTGGGCTCGATCCAGGAGCCCTTGCGGAAGTCAGGGCCGACGCCGTGATGGAGCAGGGCGGCCCAGAGCAGGCTGAGCAGCGCGCCGGCCCAGCCCGCGCGCTGGGCGCTTGCCCAGCCTGCGCGCTGGGCGCTGGCCCCCGCCGCGCCGCCCTCGGTCACTCAGCCTCCTGCGCGTCTTCCTGCTCGCGCTTGCGCTCGGGCACCAGGCGGAAGCGAGCACTGACCTCGACCGTCCGGCCTTCGAGCAGGCGCCGCGCCAATTCGACCGGGTCGATCCGCTCGAGCACCCGGCCGAACTCGCGCGAGATCCGGTCCAGAAACTCGCCCCGCATGCGCTGGCTCTGGTCGAGGACGAATTCGACCACGTCACGCGGCACCGAGTCTCCGAGCGACTTGCGCAAGGCTTCCTCCGTCAGGAAGAAGCCCGTAAAGCCCAGCGAGAGCACGCGGCGCAGAGCCTCGGGGAAGAACCCCCCGGCGTCGCCGGCAGTTGCGGCGTCGCCGCGCCCTCGGGGCGCTCGCTCTTTCTTCTTGTCAGCGCCTTCTGCCGCCATCCGCCCCGGTCGCCGTATTAGAATGGATCGCGATGCCGGATCGCGTTCGCGACATCATGGAGACCAAGCTGGTGACCATATCGGCCAGCGAACGGCTCTCGATGGTCGAAGATATCATGAGGCTGGGCCATGTGCGGCACATGCCGGTCGTGCAGGGCGGTGAATTGGTGGGCGTGGTGTCCGAGCGCGACCTGCTGCGGGCCTCACTTTCGGAGCTGTCGGAGCATCGGGACGCCGAGCGGCGCATGTTCCTGCACGTGGTCGAGATCTCGCGCGTGATGTCCAGCCCGCCCGTCGTGATCGGGCCCGACGCGACCATCCGCGAGGCGGCCCTGCTGATGGCCGACCGCAAAATCGGGTGCCTGCCGGTCGTCGAGGCCGATCAGCTGGTCGGCATGGTCACGGAAACCGACGTTTTGCGCTGGGTCGCCAGTGGCGCCAGCACTCCTCGCCAAACCGATTGACTTTTCCCGCGGGGCTCCCGTAACCTCGACCCCGCTCGCATCCCAGCTGGGGGTGCGGCGTGGAGGAGAAGTTGGCCATTCTCGAATCGGTCGCCGAGAGCGTCGCGGGTCGACGCCGCTTGCGTCTCTCGAGCCCCGCTCGTTTGGAGCCGCTCGGTGAGATCGAGGTCGCCACCGCTTCCGACGTTGCGCTGGCGCTCGAACGCGCACGCAAGGTGCAGCCGGAGTGGGCGGGCAGCGGCTTCCGCGCGCGCCAACGACTGCTCGAACGCGCCGTGAAGATCCTGGTCGAACGCCAGGAAGAATTTCTCGACGTGATCGTGTCCGAGACGGGCAAGCCGCGTGAAGAGGCGCTCGTGACCGAGATCCTCGCGGCCTGCGACGCGCTCCAGTTCTACGCGAAGCGTGCCGGTCGCATCCTCGCCGACCGCACGGTGCCGCTGCATCTGATGAAGACGAAGAAGCTGCGCATCTCGTACCGCCCGCTCGGCGTGGTCGGGATCGTCACGCCGTGGAACTTCCCGTTCCTGCTCGCCTTGAATCCGACCGCGCAGGCCCTGATGGCCGGCAACGCCGTACTGCTGAAGCCGAGCGAGGTGACGCCGCTCTCCGGGCAGCTGATCGAGCGGCTGCTGCGCGCGGCCGGCCTTCCGGAAGGCGTCTTCCAGCTGCTCCTCGGCGATGGCGAGACCGGCGCCGCGCTGGTGAATGCCGGCGTCGACAAGATCTCCTTCACCGGCAGCGTCGGCACCGGCCGCCGCGTCGCAGAGGCCTGCGCAAGACAGCTGGTTCCCTGCACGCTCGAGCTGGGCGGCAAGGATCCGATGATCGTGTGCCGCGACGCCGACCTCGAGCGCGCGGCGGCGGGCGCCGTCTACGGCGCCTTCGCGAACGCCGGCCAGATCTGCGTGTCGACCGAGCGCGTGTACGTCGTGGACGAGGTGGCCGAGGAGTTCACCCGCAAGGTGCTCGAGAAGACGGCCGCGCTGCGCCAGGGGCCGGACGGGGAGTCCGACGTAGGCGCGATCATCGACGTGAACCAGCTCAGCGTGATCGAGGAGCACGTCGCCGATGCGCAGAGGCGAGGCGCGAAGCTGCTCACCGGCGGGCGCCGCAACCCGAACTGGCCCGGGCTCTACTTCGAGCCGACCGTCCTCACGGATGTCGATCACGACATGCAGATCATGCGCGAGGAGACCTTCGGCCCGGTGCTGCCGATCATGCGCGTGCGCGACGACGAGGAGGCGCTTCGCCTCGCCAACGACACGCGCTTCGGCCTGAACGCGAGCGTCTGGACGCGTGACAAGCGGCGCGGCATGGAGCTTGCCAAGGCGATCCATGCCGGCAGCGCGGTCGTGAACGACTGCATGGTCACCTACGCCATCCCGGAGTCGCCGTTCGGCGGCCGCGGCGAGAGCGGCATCGGCCAGGTCAACGGCGAGGCCGGGCTCAAGAGCTACTGCCATGCGCAGTCGATCGTGCTCGACCGCTTCGGAGCTCGTAGCGAATTCATCTGGTTCCCCTACACGAGGCGCAAGGGCCGCTGGCTGGCCCGGATCGTGCGCTGGGTGTGGGGGACGCCGCTCGGACGCCTGCTCTCGTAGGCGGGCGCGGAGAGGGGAATGATCGAATCGATTCTGATCGCCACCGACGGATCCGACGCGGCCAACGTCGCCGAGCGCTACGGTACGGGCCTCGCCGCGCGGCTGCGCGCGCGCTGCTACGGCCTCAGCGTGGTCGAAGAGCGTGTCACGCTCGGCCTGCGCGCCGACTCGCTCGGCATCCCGCCGGGCCCGGTGGACGCCGCCGAGAACTTCCTCAAGGTGCGCGCGGACGCCGCGTGCCGGCGCCTGGCCGATCTGGCGCGCGCCCAGGGTGTCGAGTGCACGCCCGAATCCGTGCGCGGCGCTGCGGACGACCGCATCGTCGAGCGCGGGCAAGGGGTGGATCTGGTCGTGCTGGGCCGCGACGGCGACCACGCCGCCGGCCGCAGCGTGCTGATCGGCTCGACCGTGGATGGCGTGCTGCGCAAGACCAGCAAGAGCGCGCTGGTGGTACCGGCAGGCGCCGAGGTCGGCGGCCCGGTGGTGCTCGCCTTCGACGGCTCGCCCGGCTCGCGTGTTGCGGCCAAGCTTGCGGTCGAGCTGGCCAGTCGCCTCGAGCAACAGATCTACGTGTTCGTGGATTCGAAGGACAAGGGCCGCGCCACGGCGCGCTTCGACGAGGTGAGGCGCCTGCTCGGCGGCCTCTCGGTGCCGGTGCGCGAGAGCTCCTCCACGCTCGGCCGGCCGGACGCCAAGATCGTGGACGTCGCGAGGAGTGCGCGGGCCGGTCTGATCGTGCTCGGCGCCTACGGCCGCAATCGCATCAGCGAATACTTCCTCGGCAGCAACGCCTCTGCGGTGGCGCGCACTTCTCCGGTCGCGGTTCTGCTCGCGCGCTGAGGGGCTTGCCGAAGGCGGCTCGACCTCGGGGCTCTCGAGGGAAGGAGCCCGCTTCGAGTGCTCGAGGTCACGCCGCAGGCGCATGGAGAGGGAAGGTCTTTCGACGTGCGCGTCGATGTCCTGAACACGAGCCCGTTCCCGGCCCACTCCCGTTCCGAGGCGAGGCTGTACGCCTCGGATGACAACGTCCTCGACGGTGGCGATGTGCTGCTCGCGAGCGCCCGGACGCCCGCACTGGTTTCCTACGGCAGCCGTCAGGTGCGCCTGACCGCTTCGGAGGCCGCCGCTTCCGAAGCGCCGTTCGTCATCGTCGTAGTCGATGCGAACGACGAGGTCTTGGAAGGCGATTAGGACAACAACGTCGTGTGGGAGCGCATCGCTCCGTAGCCGTACTCCGCCTCGCGCTTGCCTGGAAGTGCAGTCGTGAACCACTGCAGCTAACTGGCTCGAGCTGTGTTCGCCGGGTTTCCGGCCCGCAGCGTTTGCGATCGACGGGGCACGCTCGCTCGAGTGCGGTGGATCGAAGTGGGCCGCGGGTTCTGGAGCGAGCGCGAGGAGTGGTCGCCGGCAGGCCGGCAAAGCCATCTCGACGCTGCGAACACGTGGTGCGGAGCACGCACTGCCGAACTACCGCGCGCGCGGCGATTGGGGTCATCCCGAGGAGGTGCGCCTACGGTCGCGGCGGCCGAACGTCCCAGGGGTAGTTGTTACTTCGAGGGCAATCGGACCCTGCACGATCGTCTCCTTCGATGAGTGGCTGCGGGCGGCCGCCGAGCGCGAAGGCTTCTTGGTGCTGCCGGCCCTGTTGGAGCGCGCGCACGAACTCGAGCCGGCGCGCCTGGCCACTTCCGGTATCCAGCGCAAAAGCCTTCGCGTGCCTACTGTCCGCTCGAGCCCGGCGTTACCCTGCGCCTCTCGGAATCGGCAACCCTGTGCCGGCCTCACCACGGCGCCAGGCGAACGGAGGAACGAGTTGGAGCTCGGCGAGCTCGCGAACAAGCTCGGCGGCCGGCCCGTCGAGGGCGACCCGCACTTCCGCATCGAAGGCGTCGCCGCGCTCGAGCAGGGCGGGCCGCGCGCGCTCGGCTTCGTGCGCGGTGAGGCCTTCGCGGCCGCGCTGGCGAGCTCTTCGGTCGGCGCCGTGATCGCGCCGCCCGGCGTTGCGGTCGGCGGACGCCCCGCGATCCGCTCGCCACTGCCGAGCCTCGACTTCGCGCGCGCCACGGCCCTGCTGGTCCCCGAGCCTCGTCCGGCACCCGGCGTCCACCCGAGCGCCTTCGTCGCCGCGACTGCACGCGTCCATCCGAGCGCCAGCATCGGCCCGCTCTGCTCGGTCGGCGAGCGCAGTGAGATCGGCGCGCACAGCGTCCTCACGGCCTCCGTCACGCTGCAAGAAGACGTGCGCGTCGGAGAGCGCTGCCGTCTGCACGCCGGCGTGGTGATCCGCGAGCGCTGCCTCCTCGGCGACCGCGTCACGCTGCAGCCCGGCGTGGTGATCGGCGGCGACGGCTTCGGCTACGAGTTCAACGAGCGCGGTGAGAGCGAGAAGGTGCCCCAGGTCGGTGACGTCGTGCTGGAGGACGACGTCGAGATCGGCGCCAACTCCACCGTCGATCGCGCACGAATCGGCAGCACGCGCATCGGCCACGGCACCAAGATCGACAACCTGGTGATGATCGCGCACAACTGCGTGATCGGTCCGCACTCGCTGATCGTGGCGCAGACTGGTGTCGCGGGTGGCACCGTGTTCGGCGAGCGCGTGATCGCGATGGCGCAGTCGGGCTTCGCGGGTCAGCTGCGTGTGGGCGACGGCGCCTTCGTCGCAGCGCGCGCGGGCGTGATCGAGGACGTGCCGGCCCGGAGCCGCGTCTGGGGCTTCCCCGCGCAGCCCGAGCGCGCCTGGCATCGCTCGGTCGCCTGGCTGGCCCGCCTGCCCGAGCTCGCGAAGCGCGTACGCGCCCTCGAGAAGAAGCTCGGCCTGCGCGGAGGCGGGGCCGAGGACCGCGAATGAGGGAGGGCCACGATTCGCTCGCTGCGCTGCGCGTGCGTGTTTCGGCGCTCGTCTCCGCTGCGGCGTTGCGCCGCGCCGCGCGCGACCTGGCGCGCGATCGGCGCGTCGGCGCTCGCTCTCTCGCCGGCCGTTGTCGCGGCCGGGCCGCCGAGATCGAGCGCGAGGCGCGTCGCTTCGCGCGCCTGCTGACCCTGCGCAAGCGACTGATGGCGGCGGGCGCGCACTGCGTCGCGGGGGTCGACGAGGTGGGCGTCGGTCCGCTCGCCGGCCCAGTCGTGGCGGCGGCCGTGATCTTGCCCGAGCGGCCGCGCCTGCCGGGCCTCGACGATTCGAAGCGGCTCAGCCGTGCCGCGCGCGAGCGTCTGGCCCGCGAGATCCATGCGCAGGCGCTCGCCATCGCCGTGGCCGAGGTCTCGGTCGAGGAGATCGATCGCCACAACATCTATCAGGCCAGCCTGCTGGCGATGCAGCAGGCCGTGGCGGCGCTCGATCCGCAGCCGGACCACGTGCTGGTGGACGCGAGGACGATTCCCGGAATCTCCTCGAAGCAGACCGCGATCGTCGGAGGCGACGGCCTCGATGCCTCGATCGCGGCGGCGTCGATCGTCGCGAAGGTGCACCGCGACGCGATCATGGCGCGTCTCGACGGCGAGTACCCGGGCTATGGCTTCGGCCGCCACATGGGTTACGGAACTCGCGAGCACCTGCGCGCGCTGCGCCGTCTCGGCGCCACGCCCGTCCACCGGCGCTCCTTCGCCCCGGTGCTCCAGCTGCCGCTGCTCTGATGCGGCTTGCCGCGAGCCCCGAGGACTTCGTGGTGGACGAGCAGCCGCTCTACCCGCCCAGCGGAGAGGGCGCGCACACGTTCGTGCGGATCGAGAAGCGCCTCTGCAACACCGAGGAGGCGGTGCGCGCGCTGGCGCGACTCGCCGGCGTCCGGCCCGCCGACGTCGGCTATGCCGGCCGCAAGGACCGCGTCGCGGTCGCGCGTCAGTGGCTCTCCGTTCCCGGGCTCGACCCGGCGCTGGCCGCCGGCTTCGAGGGCGATGGCATCCGCGTGCTCGAGGCGGTGCGTCATCCGCACAAGCTTCGGACCGGGCAGCTGCGCGCGAATCGTTTCGCGCTGGTCGTGCGGGAGCTGACGCCGGCTCAGGTCGAGACGGCGGCGGCCGGGCTCGCGGCGCTCGCCGAGCAAGGGATGCCGAATCGCTTCGGCCCGCAACGCTTCGGCCAGGGCGGCCGCAACGCCGAGGCCGCACGCGCCCTGCTCGAGCGCGGCGAGGCCGGCCGCGACCGGCGCGCCGCACGCTTCCTGCTCTCGGCGCTCCAGGCCGAGGTCTTCAACGCCTGCCTCCTGGCGCGCTCGCTCCCGCTCGATCAGGTCGAAGCCGGCGAGGTCGCCTTTCTGCACGCGAGCGGCGCGAGCTTCGTCGTCGAAGACGCGGCGCTCGACTCGGCGCGCGCAGCGTGCTTCGAGCTCAGCGCCGCCGGCCCCCTGTTCGGAACGAAGCTGTTGCCGGCCGCGGGCGCTCCGGCGCTGCGCGAGCGCGAGGTGTTCGTCGCGCACGGCATTCCCGAGCGGATGCGACTGCCTCCCGGCGTCCGGCTGCGCGGCGCCCGCCGGCCTTTCCGCGTGAAGCTCGAGGCGGCGTACTGCGAGCCCGCCGCTGCGGATGCGGTCCGGCTCGTCTTCACGCTCCCGCCCGGCAGCTACGCCACGGTGTTGGTCGAGACTCTTTTTGCAGGTGCGGACAGCCGGCCGTAGACTTGCGCGCCCGCGCGCCAGAGGAGGATCCGTTCATGCGCATTGCGAAGAACGTCACCGAGCTGATCGGTCGCACACCGTTGGTGAGGCTCAACCGGGTCGCAGTCGGGGTGCGCGCCGAAGTGGTGGTGAAGCTCGAGAGCCTGAACCCCGCAGCGAGCGTAAAGGACCGCATCGGCCTCGCGATGATCGAGGCCGCGGAGCGCGACGGGCTGATCCAGCCGGGCAAGACCACGATCGTCGAGCCGACCAGCGGCAACACGGGCATTGCGCTCGCCTTCGTCGCGGCGGTCAAGGGCTACCAGTGCGTGCTCACCATGCCCGACACGATGAGCCAGGAGCGCCGCATCACACTGCGTGGCCTCGGCGCGAAGCTCGTGCTGACCGAGGGCGCGAAGGGCATGCGCGGCGCGATCGACAAGGCCAACCAGATCCTCTCCGAGCTGCCGAACGCCTTCATGCCGCAGCAGTTCATGAATCCGGCCAACCCGGAGGTGCACCGCAAGACCACGGCCGTCGAGCTGTGGGACGACACCGACGGCAAGATCGACGCGCTGGTCGCCGGCGTCGGTACGGGCGGCACGATCACGGGCGTGGCGCAGGTGATCAAGCCGAAGAGGCCCTCCTTCCAGGCGATCGCGGTCGAGCCCACCGACAGCCCGGTGCTCTCCGGTGGCTCCCCCGGCAAGCACAAGATCCAGGGCATCGGCGCCGGCTTCGTACCCGACGTGCTCGATCGCAAGCTGGTGGACGAGGTCATCACCGTGACCAACGACGAGTCCTTCGACATGGCGCGACGCCTCGCCAAGGAAGAAGGCATCCTGTGCGGAATCTCCTCCGGTGCGAACGTGCACGCGGCGGTGAAGTACGCGAGCCGGCCGGAGAACCAGGGCAAGCTGGTCGTCACCATCATTCCGAGCTTCGGCGAGCGCTATCTCAACACCGACTTGTTCGCGCCCTACCGCTACGAGGGCAGTGACGAAGTCTGAAGGGCAGAGCCGAGAGGAGCGCAAGGCGCTCCAGCGTGGGCGCATCCTCGAGGCGGCCCGAGAGATCTTCTTTCGCAAAGGCTTCGTGGCCGCCAACCTCGACGAGGTTGCGCTCTCGGCCGGCGTCGCGAAGGGCACGCTCTACCGCTACTTCGAGAGCAAGGGCGATCTCTACGTCGCCCTGCTCGCCGAGAACGGCCGCGTCTTCGAGGAGCGCATGCGCGAGGTTGCCGCGGCGAAGGGCACGGCCGCAGGCCGCATCCGCCAGCTCGGGCGCTTCTACTTCGGGCACTGGACGCGCAACCCGACCTACTTCCAGATCTTCTGGGCGCTCGAGAACCAGGCGGTGACCGGTGATCTGCCCAAGCAGGCGGTCGCCGCGGTGATCCGACTCTGGGAAGACTGCCTGCGCATCCTCGCTGACGTGATTCGCAGCGGCGTCGATTCCGGCGAGTTCGGCGCCTGCGACACCTGGGAGGTCGCGAACATCCTCTGGACCGTCGCGAACGGCCTGCTGCAGACCGAGCAGGTCGGCCCGCGCCGTGCCCTGCTCGGCGCCAAGACCCCGGAGCAGGCCTTCCACGACATGGTCGAGCTGTTCCTGCGCGGATTGGCCGCCCCGACCCGTTGACAGCCGAGCCGCGTGCGCCAATCTGCCGAGGGCTCGTGACTCGCAGTCAGTCGCGCGCCGGGAGGCGGGGTGATGGGTGGTGAGAATCTGCAGGAGCGGCTCTACGCCCTCGTGGCGAATCAGCTCGGTCTCGAGCGCGACGAGGTCGGGCCCGACGCCCGCATCCTCGACGACCTCGGCGCCGACTCGCTGGACGTCGTGGAGCTGGTGATGGCGCTGGAGGAGTCCTTCGACATCGTGGTGCCGGACGAAGACGTCGAGCGGCTCCAGACCATCGCCGACGTACAGCAGTACCTCGAGGTGCGGACCGTTACCTAGGAGCGTCGCGAGCCGATTCGAAGCCTCAGCGGGCGACGTTCCCGGCCCAGCGCTGATAGGCCGGCGGCGGGAAGAAGGTGAGCCAGAGCGCGACCAGCGCCGCGCCCGAGGTCGCCGCCATCACTCCGCGCACGATGGGCAGGAGCGCGGGCACCATCGATTCGAGGGCCGGCCCCGAGGCGTGTGCGGCCACGCGCATCGCCAACACGAAGGCAAGCGACAGGGTCAGGCTCCCCATCCAGAGCGACCAGAGCAGGAAGCGGTTCGCGACGAGCGGATCGCCGAGGCCGAGCGCGGCGCGGCGCTGCATCGAGCGCCGGTAGCGGAGCGCCTCGGCGAAGGACCAGCCGCAGGAGAGCGCGCGGAACGCGTTCGCTGCGAGGATCGAGGCCGCGGTCTCGTCGGAGTAGCCGCCGTCGAGAGCGAGCACGCCGAGGGTCGCGAGCGTTCCGCCCGCGCCGACGAGTTCGAGCCTGCGCGCCCAGAGCGCGTCGGGGCGGAAGACGACGCGCGTGAAGCGATAGAGAAAGAGGACCGCGCCGCTCAGCGCCACGTGCCCGGCCGCGTTCGCGACGGGATCCACGCGGCCGCCGTCGCCGACGGCGTGGAGGCGCAGCGCCATCCCGAGGCCCAGCAGCAGCAGGAACAGCGCTACCAGGCGCTCGATGCCAGGCCCCCGGCCCGCTCGTCGGAGGAGGGCGAGCGCAGGCGCCGCCAGCATCGCGAACAACAGGAACGGGACGATGCTCACGCCCGGGCCATCGGACTCCCCGCACGGGCCCTTGAGCGCGAAGGTCCGAACGGGCGCCTGGGCGCTGACGGCTGCGCGCAACCGATGCATACTGTCGCGATCTGGGAGACGAGAAAATGAAGATCAAGGCGTTGGGTCACGTGGTCTTGCGGGTGACGGATCGCGAGCGTTCGGTTCGTTTCTACAACGGCGTGCTCGGGTTGCCGCTCTGCGCGCGCTTCGACGAGCAGGGCCTCAAGATGGCGTTCTTCAGCCTTGGCAATCATCACGATTTTGCCGTGACGGAAGTGAGCGGCGAGGTCAGCAGCCCGAGCGCCACCGCCGTCGGGCTCGAGCACGTGGCGTTCAACATCGGCACCACGCTCGATGAGTTGCGGGAAGCGAAGACGAAGCTCGATGCGGCTGGGATCGCGACGACGCCGATCGACCATGAGGTGACGAAGTCGCTCTACTTCGAAGATCCGGACGGCAACCGCATCGAGGTTTACGTCGACGCATCCGACGTGTGGCGCCGCGAGCCGCAGCGCGTCGCACAGTTGAGGCCCCTCGAACTGTAGAATCGTCAACCCTTTCCTGCTTCGCGTCTCGCGATCACCTATGCGGAAACGGGCGGAGGTAGGACTCCCTTGCTGGTCGCTGGTGTCGCGCGCCACCGGGCCCACGCTTCTCCGCCGAACCAGCTGACCGCGCGCAGCATCGCCTGTGCCCGCAGCCAGCTGGTCTGGTCGTCGCGCAGCCCGGTGTAGAGGAGCTCGTCGGCGGCAGCTCGGCCGCTCTTCCACACCTCCTCCCATCGGTATGCGCAGTCGTGAAGGACGCCCGCACGCGCGCTCTGTTGCCAAGGAGGTGCCAGGGAGTTCAGCCACCAAGGCACAGAGGCCAGGTCGGTGCGGAACCCAGCCGGGATCGTGTAGACCCGACCGTCGCTCGCCTGATACCGCAGGCGAGAGTCGAGAATGACGACCTTGCTGGTCGGAGACTCGGTGTGAAAGTCGAGCCGGTCGAGGAAGGGCATCGGCGTACCACCCAACCCAGCGCTGGGGTCGCGCCGATCTTACGACGGAGAAAGCACGCCGAGTGTGAACCGGTTCACACACTCGATGCCGTCGCTTGGGTTCGAGAGCGAGACCTCGGGGTCGGTGCTCAATGCCCGACACTGCGTGGTCGATAAGTGGGATGCCTTGGCGGAGTACCACGGCGGGTTCGTCAACTTGGTCGGCTTGCACTGAGCGGGCCATAAGGAGAAATCATGAATCGAATGATCTGGCTCCTGGTCGTGGTCGGCGCCCTCTACTCGGCCAACGAGGTGCGTACGAAGGGCATCGAGGGGGCGTTCGGCGGCGTACTGGAGGGCGAACTCGCCCCGCTCGACTCGAGCGGCTCGCTGACGGTCGACGACAGCGCGTCCGAATAGGCGCGCGCGCGCCGACATCTACCCGGCATGGGCCGGCGTCACCTAACGCACGCCGGGCAGGAGCTTGCGCCAGATGCCGAGCCCCGCGGTGGCGAGTGCGGCCAGCAGCGCGAGGAGCACTTTGCCGCCACCCAGCGCGTGCTGCGAGATCTGCTTCGCGCGCTCCAGCTCCTCGGGTGTGAGCGGAGCCGTACTCGGCGGAAGCTCGCGATAACCGGCGATCAGGTCGGGTAGCGCGAACAACATCGCGTAGCAGAGGAAGAAGCCCGCCACGTAGAGCAGCAGCAGCGTGAAGCTCGGCCGGAAGGGCGGCGGGCGGCTCGGCATGAGGGCAGCGTAGCGCCGGGCCGTAGATCGGGACTGCTACGGTGCGCTCGAGCCGGGCGCAGCCCGGCGCGCAGTGAGCAAAGCGAACGGAGCAACGAGTTGCGCCGCTGGGTCCTGATCGACGTCGCGAACTGTCTCTACCGCGCATTCTTCGCGCCCTTCCCGCCGCTGCGCACCGCCGACGGCGTCCCGACCAAGGCGGTCTACGTCTTCGGCAACATGCTGAGGAAGCTGCTCCGCGAGCAGCAGCCCGACGCCGTGGCCATGGTGATGGATCCCCCGGGCGGCGGCTTTCGGCGCGAGCTCTACGCGGAGTACAAGGCGACGCGCGATGCCCAGCCCGAGGAGCTGACCCAGCAGATCCCGCTGGCGCGCGAGCTGGCGGCGGCCTGGCGCATCCCGCTGCTCGAGGTGCCGGGCTACGAGGCCGACGACGTCATCGCGACGCTGGTCGAACGCGTGCCCGACGACGTCGAGGTCGTGATCGTCTCGACCGACAAGGATCTCATGCAGCTGGTAGGCGAGCGCGTCACGCTGCTCGACAGCATGAAGGATCGCCGCATCGGCCCGGCCGAGGTCGAGGAGCGCTTCGGTGTGCCGCCCGCGCAGCTGCTCGACGTGCGCGCCCTGGTGGGCGACAGCTCCGACAACATCCCGGGCGTGCGCGGCATCGGAGAGAAGGGCGCGGCCGAGCTGGTGCGCGAGTGGGGCAGCCTCGAGCGCCTGCTCGAGAACGCGCCGCAGGTGAAGGCGAAGAAGGCGCGCGAGGCGCTGCTGGCCCACGCTGACGAGGCGCGCCTTTCGAAGCGGCTCTCCACGCTGAAGCGCGACGTGCCGCTGCCGATCGAGCCGGCGGCGTTGGCCCGCGTCGAGCCCGATCGCGCGGCGCTCGCGCAGCTCTATCGCCGCCTCGAGTTCACGCGGCTGCTCGAAGAGCTGGAGCGCGAGGGCGCGAGCGCGCCTGCGGCCGCCGCGGAGCCGCTCTCGTTCAACATCGCCGCGGATGCCGCCGCGCTGGCGAGTGCGACCCTGGCCCTCGCGCAGGCGGAGCGGCTCTCGATCGTGCTGGTCGGTGATCCCGAAGAGGGTGGCCTGGTGCCCGATCCGGCAGGCGTCGCGCTCGCCGGCGAGCCGGGGGTGGCCGTCTACGTGCCGATCCACGGCGTCACGCTGCTCGCGGCCGCGGGCCTGCCCTTCGGCGAGGTGGCCGCTGCTCTCGCGCCGCTCCTCACGGGCTCCGGGGCGCGGCCGTGGCTCGCGCGCAACACCAAGCGCGTGCAGACGCTCTTCGCCGAGGCCGGCGTACCGCTGCCGCTTCCCACCTTCGACGTGGAGCTGGCAGGGTTCCTGATCGACCCCTCGTTTCAGCGTGGCATGCCTGCACTGGCCAGCGCCTGGCTCGGCCGGCCACATCGCGCCTTCGAGGAGGTCGCGGGTCGCGGCGCCAAGGCGACGCCCGCGGCGGAGCTGCCGCTCGATGCGGTCGCGCGCTGGGCGGTCGAAGAGGCGAGCGTCCTGCTCGCGCTCGCACCGCGCCTCGCGGAGCGCCTTCGCGTAGACGAGCTGGCGCCGCTCTTCGAGGGCGTGGAGCTGCCGCTCACCGCCGTGCTCTCGGGGATGGAGCGCGAAGGCGTGCGCGTGGACGAGGCGAAGCTCGCCGAGCTTTCGCGCGAGTACGAGCGCGAGCTGGCTCTGCTCTCGGCGCGCATCGAGGCGCTGGCCGGCGAGCCCTTCCTCGTGAACTCGCCGAAGCAGCTCGGCCAGATCCTGTTCGAGAAGCTGAAGCTCCCGGTCGTGAAGAAGACCAAGACCGGCTACTCGACCGACGAGAGCGTGCTCGAGCAGCTCTCCTCCCAGCACGAGCTGCCGGCTGCGGTCTTGGCCTGGCGTCGGCTCGCGAAGCTCAAGAGCACCTACGTGGATGCGTTGCCGCCGCTCGTGGATCCGCATAGCGGGCGCATCCATCCGACCTTCCATCAGACCGGGGCCGCCACGGGGCGGCTCTCCTCCTCGAACCCGAACGTGCAGAACATCCCGATTCGAACGCCCGAAGGCGTGCGTATCCGCGAGGCCTTCGTGCCGAGCGAAGGCCAGCTCCTGCTCTCGGCCGACTACTCGCAGGTCGAGCTGCGCATCGTGGCGCACTACTCGGGCGACGAGAGCCTGATCGAGGCCTTTGCGCGGGGCGAGGACGTGCACCGCCGCACGGCGGCCGAGGTGCACGGCATCTCTCCAGAGTCGGTAAGCGACGAGCAGCGCGCGCACGCCAAGGCCATCAACTTCGGGATCATCTACGGCTCCTCCGCCTTCGGCATCGCGAACCAGCTCGGCATCGCCCAGGCCGAGGCGCAGCAGACCATCGACCGCTACTTCGCGCGCTATCGCGGGGTGAGGCGCTTCCTCGACGAGACGGTGGAGCAGGCGCGCGCGCAGGGCTTCGTGCGCACGCTGCTCGGCCGGCGGCGCTATCTGCCCGACCTCGGCTCGCGCAACCGCGCGCTGCGCCAGGCGGCCGAGCGCATGGCCGTGAACACCGTCATCCAAGGCACGGAGGCCGACCTGATCAAGCAGGCGATGGTCGATGTTGCTGCGGCGCTGCGCGAGGCGGGGCTCGCGGCGCGCATGATCCTCCAGGTGCACGACGAGCTGGTGTTCGAGGTCCCCGAGGCCGAGCTGGCAGTGCTCACCGAGCTGGTGCAGGGGCGCATGGAAGCTGCCTGTGCGCTGCGTGTGCCGCTGCGCGTGGACGTGGGGTGCGGCCGGAACTGGCGGGAGGCGCATTGACCCCTCCGGCCGAGGCCGAATACGAGCCTCGGGGCCTCCGTCCCACGGCTCGCGATCCGGGACGGGTCGAGCGCGTGTGGGTTGCCCGAGGAGGTCTCGGGTGACTGCCGCCGGGCCCGCTCCCTCCGACCTGGAGGTGATTCAGCGCGTTCGCAACGGCGAGTCGGAAGCCTTCCGCCTCCTCGTGGAGCGCTACCAGGGGCGTGCCTACCGGCTCGCGCTGCGGGTGCTGCGCGACGAAGAGTCGGCCAAGGACGCGGTGCAAGACGCCTTCATGAAGGCGTACTCGGCACTCGGCCGCTTCGAAGGGCGCTCCAGCTTCTTCACCTGGTTCTATCGCCTGGTGATGAACCAGTGTCTCGACGCGAGGCGGCGCGACAAGTCGGGCCGACAGGTGGCCTTCGAAGAGGGCGGCGGCCAGGAGCTCGAGCCGGAGGCGAGTGTCGAGCTCGTTCCCGAGGTGGACGGCGTGAGCTTCGCGCCGGCCGCCACGCTGATGCGCAAGCAGTTGCTCCAGCATCTGACCCGCGCGATCGAACAGCTGCCGGAGGCAGCGCGCGAGACGTTGCTGCTCCGAGAGGTGGAGGGGCTCTCCTATGCGGAGATCGCAAGCGCCCTCTCCATCCCGAAGGGTACGGTGATGAGTCGGCTCTTCTACGCGCGCAAGCAGGTCCAGAAGCTGCTGGTCGATGCGGGAGTTGCGCACGCGAACCCACGAGTCGCGAAGGCGACGGACGAACGAGTCGCGAAGGCAACGGACGAGGAATTCGAGCAGGGCGACGGCCCGGAGGAAGAAGCATGAGCGAGGAGCGGCGAAAGGCAGGCCAGGAGCTGCACGCCTTCCGGGACGGCGAGCTGCCGTTCTGGAAGCGCCGGCGCGTTGCGCGCCACCTCGCGCGGGACGCGGCCGCACAGCGCGAGGTCGCGTCGATCGCGGAGATCGGAGCGCTGCTGCGTGAGCAGGCGGCAAGCCTCGCTGCGCCCGACCTGTGGGCGGGCATCCGCGCGCAGCTTCCCACCGCTCCCCGCCCGGCGCCGCTCGACGCGGACGACGCACAGCCCGCTCTCACGTCGTGGCTGCCCGGCTGGCTCGGCGCGGCGATCGCGACGGCTTCGGTGGCCGCGGTGATGGCGTCCGGCCTAGGCTCGGGCGATGCTGCGCCCGTGGAATCGCTGCGCTGGCTCGATTCGAAGGGCAAGCCCGTGATGGTCCTCCAAGACGATCGCGACGCGACGATCATCTGGGTGCTCTCGAAGCCGAAGCGCACCAGCACCAGCGGAAGGGAAGGGGGGAACGATGCGACGGCATAGCCGGGCGCGCCCCTTCCGCGTGGCATGGCTGGCGCTCGCGTTCACGGCGGGCGCCGCCTCGGCGCAGCCGTTGGTGCCGCCCGAGCCGGGCAGCTTCACAGCAAAGCCCAACAAGCCGCGGCTGCACTTCGAGGTCACAGTCCTGCACGCGTCGCCGTCATCTGGCCGGATCGACCCCGGCGCCGAGCGCTTCGACCGCCTGCTGCGCGACACGATCCGCTACAAGAGCCTGCGCGTCCTCAAGTCCAAGGACCGGCGCGTGGACTTGAACGAGATCGAGAGGGTGGCCCTGCCGACCGGTCAGGATTTCCGCTTTCGGCCGATCGACGCCAGCGAGCGCGGCGTCCTGGTTTCGGTGGATTGGAAGAAGACCGCGCGCGGCGACTTCCGCCTGCCGCGCGGCAAGCCCCTGATACTCGGCGGCCAGCCGTACGAGGACGGGCAGCTCGTGGTGATCCTCGAGGCGGAGTAGCACCCCGCGGGGACAAAGCTGATCTCCCAACTTTCGCCGAGAGCCGCTGACACATTCCGGGCTTTCGGACCACCTAGCTGTGCAGAAAGCCAAATATCCCCTTCCCAGGGAGGCCCGAAGGAGCGCAAGCCCCTTCGGGCCTTTCCCTTTCTGGGCGCCGAAAGCATCCTGCGCGAACGCCAGCCAGAGCCGCGCTCGAAACGAAGGAAGCTGCCCATGAAGTTCGGAGTGTTCTACGAGCACCAGCTGCCGCGGCCCTGGCGCGAGGGCGACGAGCAGCGGCTGTTCCAGGCTGCGCTCGCGCAGGTCGAGCTCGCCGACCGGCTCGGCTTCGACTACGCGTGGGAGGTCGAGCACCACTTCCTCGAGGAGTACTCGCACTCCTCGGCGCCCGAGGTCTTCCTCGCGGCCTGCTCGCAGCGCACGCAGCGGATCCGGCTCGGCCACGGCATCGTGCTGATGCCGCCGGGCTACAGCCATCCCGCCAAGATCGCCTCGCGCATCGCCACCCTCGACCTGGTCTCGAACGGTCGGGTGGATTTTGGCACCGGCGAATCGGCCTCGCGTCTCGAGCTCGAGGGCTACGGCATCGACCCCGCCGAGAAGAAGGCGATGTGGCGCGAGACCACCGAGCAGGTCTGCAACATGCTCGTGATGGACCCGTACCCCGGCTTCCAGGGCAAGTACTTCTCGATGCCCTGCCGCAACCTGGTGCCGAAGCCGGTGCAGAAGCCCCACCCGCCGCTCTGGGTGGCGTGCTCGAACCGGAACACGATCCTCGAGGCGGCGCGGCTCGGCATCGGCGCACTCACCTTCGCCTTCGTCGACCAGAACGAGGCGCGCCAGTGGGTGCACGACTACTACGAGACCTTCAAGCGCGAGTGCGTCCCGATCGGCCACGCCGTGAACCCGAACATCGCGATCGTGGCCGGCTTCTCGGTGCACCCCGATCAGGCCGAGGCCGAGCGCCGCGGGGCGGACGGCTTCAAGTTCTTCGGCTTCGCGCTCGGACATCACTACGTGTTCGGTGAGCAGCGGCCCGGGCGCACGAACGTCTGGGAGAACTTCGAGAAGTTCTCGAAGCTGTTCCCCGGTCCCGAGGGCCGCGCCATCGGCACGCCGGCCGCCGTGCGCTCGTATCTGCAGTCGATGACCGAGACCGGTGTGGATCAGATCGTCTTCATCCAGCAAGCCGGGCGAAATCAGCACGAGCACATCTGCGAGAGCCTCGAGCTGTTCGCGCGCGACGTGATGCCCGAGTTCCACGAGAAGGAGGCGGAGCGCGAGCGGCGCAAGGCGGAGGAGCTGGCGCCGTACGTCGAGGCGGCGCTGGCCCGCAAGCAGAAGCTGGCGCCGCTCGGCGAGAGCGAGATCCCCTCGGTGAAGGCCTATGGCCGGGCCGACGCACAGGTGCAGCTGCCGATCCAGAGCAAGTAGGAGGCGCCGATGACGCTCCCCAAGCAAGGCATCGCGCGCGAGGCGCTGCTCGCCGAGATGAACGCGCGCAAGGCGAAGGACGCGAACTGGCGCGCCGCGCGCACCTTCAGCCTCGTCTACCCGGCCGGGCCCGAGGTGGACGAGGTGCTGCACGACGCCTGCAACCTCTACCTGCACGAGAACGCGCTCAACCCGTTGCGCTTCCCGAGCCTGCGCGAGATGGAGGTCGAGGTCGTGAACGACACCGCCGCGCTGCTCCACGCGCCGGAAGGGGCGGGCGGCTGCATGACCTCGGGCGGCACCGAGAGCATCGTGATGGCCGTGTACGCGGCGCGCGAGCGCGCGAAGGCCGAGCGCGGTGTCACGCAGCCGACGCTGGTGGCGCCGCTCACGGCGCACCCGGCCTTCGCGAAGGCGGCCAAGTACCTCGGGCTCGAGCACCGGCAGATCCCGCTCGATCCCGATCTGCGCGCCGACGTCGCTGCCGCCGAGCGGCTGGTGGACGAGCGCACTGCGCTGCTGGTGGGATCGGCGCCGAACTACCCGTTCGGCACCGTCGATCCGATCCCGGCGCTGGCGGAGCTGGCCGCGCGCCGCGGCATCTCGATGCACATCGACGGCTGCCTCGGCGGCTTCCTGCTGCCGTTCTGGGAGCGACTTGGCGAGCCCGTGCCGCCCTTCGACTTCCGTGTGCCGGGCGTGGCGACGATGTCGGCCGACGTGCACAAGTACGGCTACTGCGTCAAAGGCGCCTCTGTGCTGCTGCACCGCGACGAAGAGCACCTGAAGAAGTACCAGCGCTTCCTGTACGCCGACTGGCCGGGCGGGCTCTACTTCTCGCAGGCGATCGCCGGCACGCGCGCGGCCGCGCCGATCGCGGCGGCCTGGGCCGTCACGCGGCGCCTCGGCGAGGACGGCTACGTCGCGCTGGCGCGGCGCGTGCGCGAGGCCACGCGCAAGATCCAGGCCGGCATCGCCGCGATTCCGGGCCTGCGTCTGATCGGCGCGCCGGTGATGAGCGTCTTCGCCTTCACGTCGGATGCGGCCGACCCCTTCGCGATCGCCGACCGGCTCGAGGAGCGCGGCTGGTGTGTGGACCGTCAACGCGGGCCCGACTCGCTGCACCTGATGCTGTCGCCGCGCCACGCCGACGTGGCCGACGAATTCGTCGCTGACCTGCACGTGGCCGCCGCGAACGCGGGCAAGCGCAAGAGCAGCGAGGCGAGATACAGCTAGCCCTGGACGCCGCGACGGACGACGAGGGAGCACGCGGCCGGATGCGGGCGGCGTGCTGGACGCCGCGACGGAAGACGACGGAGCGCGCAACCCGATGCGGGCGGCGTTTGCGCCATACCTCAAGAGGGAGGCAGGGAATCCTTGTCCACCCCAGGCAGTTCGGTGGGGTCGACGAGACCATGACGGCGCCACCCGGTGCGGAGCAGCCAGGTGCGCGCGCGGGCGACTTCGGGATCCCCCACGAGCCGCCGGAAAGCGACTTTCGACCTCCGGCCGAAAGCCGTCGAACCAGCGCGCGGAGCTTGCCGGGTCGAGTGCATGGCCGGGCGACGCCTGGCGGCGCGCGGCGAGGAGCACGTAGGCGAGCGCTTGTCGCACCTCTTGCGGCGTGCGGAGCAGGTGATGGTGGTAGCGGCCGTCGAGCACCGGACCGCTTCTCCCACAGCTGCGATTCACGGCCCGCGCCAGGCGAGCCGCGATGCTCTTCATGCCGTTGGCGAGCGCCTCCTTGCCCTGGGCTTCGACGATCAAGTGGAGACGGTCGTGCTGGAGCGCGTAGTGGGCCACGCGAAAGTCGCCTCGCTCCTTTGCCTCTGCGAGCGAGCGCCGGAACTCTCGGACGAATGCACCACCCCGAAGTGACGGGACGTCGGGCCGCACCCTCAACGTCACGTGCACCGGGCAATGCCCGGGGACGCTCCCCCGCTCCCGATGCAGCACCCACGCCCGCGGGCCGCGCGGCCGTCCCGAGCCGGGACGCCATCCGCCTCGGCCCGTCAGCTTCGGGCCGTCGTTGGACGAGGGCTGTTTGGGTCGCCGCGGCATGGGAATAGGCTACACGGCGATGGCTAGAGAGACTCGCATAATACATTGACAACCTGACGAAGTCTGGATACGCTCTCTTCGGGGTGAGGGGGGCGTATGGCACGAGACTTCGAGGGGATGCGGCAGCGGCGACTGCGAGCGGCGCGAC
>Ga0247727_10004730_pt1 | contig 28552 bp, 19 predicted proteins | sample WisWelCaveWW1625_FD_202498 | JGI IMG/M metagenome (GOLD analysis project Ga0247727, IMG submission 202498) | Biofilm microbial communities from Wishing Well Cave, Virginia, United States - WW16-25 | ecosystem: Environmental > Aquatic > Deep subsurface > Groundwater > Cave microbial mat | place...
AACCACCAACCCCCGCCGGAGGGCCCGTGACCGTCTCGTAGTGACAATCGACCATGCCCGGCCACGAGATATCAACGAGTTACGGACCCATTAGGGAAACATGGGCTAGGTTCCCTCCTCGAAGCTGTAGAAGGGATGTGCCTGTCCCGGCACCGCGTGGCCGCGGATCCTGACGCCGAACGCGCGGCTCGCGGCTTCCGACTCGAGCACCGCGGCCGGCTGGCCCTCGGCCGCGATCCGGCCCTGGGCCACGAGCAGCATGCGGTCCGCCCACGCCGCCGCGCGCGACAAGTCGTGAACCACGGCCAGCACACCGACCCCGCCACGGCGCACGTCGTCGAGCGTGCGGAACAGCTGGAGCTGGTGGCCGATGTCGAGGTGCGCGGCGGGCTCGTCGAGCAGCAGCACCCGCGGCTCCTGCGCAAGGCCCCGCGCCAGCGTCGCGAGCTGCCGCTCGCCCGCCGAGAGCGTGCCGAGCCGGCGCTCTGCGAGATGGGCGATGCCGGTGCGCTCGATCGCTCGCGCGACGGCGGCCTCGTCCCTGGCGTCGAGCGGCTGGAACGGTCCGCAGTGCGGGTAGCGGCCGAGCGCCACCCGGTCGGCGACGCTCAGGCTGTCGGGGCCCTCCTCCCTCGACGTGGCGAGCGCCAGGCTGCGCGCCCGTGCGTCCCTGGGCCAATCGGCGAGGGCGCGCTCGTCGAGCCGCACTTCCCCCGACGCCGGCGCGAGCAGGCCCGCCAGCGCCTGCACCAGCGTCGACTTGCCGGCGGCGTTCGGCCCCACGACGGCGAGCGCCTCCCCCGCGCGGAGCTCGAGCGTCACGTCCTCGAGCACCCGCCGCCGCCCGCGGTCGACCGCGAGCCTGTGCGCCGAGAGCAGGACAGGCCGCCCGCTCATCCCCGGCCCTCGTTCGTCCGGAGCGCCGCCAGGAAGTAGGGCGCCCCCACGAAGGCGGTGAGCGCGCCGAGCGGCAGCTCGAAGCGCGCGCTGAGCGTGCGCGCGCCGAGGTCCGCGAGCACGACCAGGAGCGCGCCGCCCAGGAACGCCGCCGGCAGCAGGCGGCGGCTGAGCGGCCCCACGATCGGCCGCAGCGCGTGCGGCGCCATGAGACCCACGAACGGCACGGCACCGGCGACCGCGGTGCACGCGCCGGCCACGAGCGAGGCGAGACCGAGCAGGCCCAGCCGCGTGGCCCGAACCGGCAGGCCGAGCGAGGCCGCCTCATCCTCGCCGAGCGAGAGCACGTCGATCGGGCGAGCCAGCAGCACGAGCAGCGCGAAGCCGGAGAGAACGAACACGGCGGCCGCCTGCACGTGTGTCCAGCCGCGGCCCTCGAGGCCACCCGCGAGCCAGAACAGCACGGTCTTGACGCGGAACTCCTCGGTCGCCACGAGCAGCACCGAGGTGGCCGCGCCGGCGAGCGCCGAGACCGCGATTCCCGTCAGCAGCAGGCCGTGCAGGCTCGCGCGGCCCGAGGCTCCGGCGATGAAGTAGACGCAGAGCACGGCCGTCATCGCCCCCGCGAAAGCGGCGAGCGGCAGGGCGAAGAAGACCGCGCTCGCGAGGCCGAGGTGCACAGCGAGCACGGCGCCGAGCGCCGCGCCTGCGCCCACGCCCAGCAGGCCGGAGTCGGCGAGCGGGTTGCGGAAGACGGCTTGGAGCGTGGCGCCCACGACCCCGAGACCGCCACCCACGAGCGCCGCCAGCAGCACGCGCGGCAGGCGCACGCTGAAGAGGATCGTCTCTCCGGTCGGTCCGAGCGCTGACGCGTCGCCGGGTAGGCCCAGCCTTGCGGCGAACGCACCCAAGACGCCACGGAAGGGCAGGGACACGCTGCCCGCGGCCGTCGCCAGGAGCAACGCGAGAAGGAGAGCGCTCGCCAGGCCGGCGATGACGAGTCGGGAGCGGCGGCTCGTCACGGCCGCGGGCCGGGCGCCGCCGGGACGCGATCCGGGTGCAGGAGATGGGCGAGCTCCCAGGCGGCGTCGGCGGTGTACTGGGAGAGCGCGACGAGCCGCTCCGTGCGCAGGGCCACGATCCGACCCTCGCGCACGGCTGCCCACTGGGAGAAGAGCGGGTGAGAGGTGAGGGCCTCCTTCGACCCGGCCCATGTGCCGACCAGCACGAGGTCCGGGTGGGTGACGAACGCGCGTTCGGCCCCAGGGGGAGCGATTCCCGCGATGCCCATCTCGCGCCCGACGTTGATCGCACCCGCGGCCTCGATCAGGGCGCCAATCGCGGTATCGCCGCCAGCGGTCATGTTCCCGGACCAGTAGAGGACGCGCGGCTTCGTCGCTCCGGCCAGGCGCCGGCCGAGCTCGGCGAGCTTCCAGTCGAACTCGCCGACCACGCGCCGTGCGGCCGCGTCTTCGCCGACGACGCGGCCGAGGCTGAGGATCGCGCCACGCACCCCCGCCAGGGTGCTGAGGCCCAGCATGCGGTGAAAGCGGAGGCCCGAGCGCTCGACGAGCTTGAGGAAATCGGCGTCGGTGTACTCCGCGACCACCACGAGGTCGGGACGCAGCGCCACGAGCTGCTCCAGGTCGGCCTTGACGAAGCGATGGACACCGGCGGGGACACGGCCCACGACGTTCGACGTTCCCGCGGTGTCCGCCCAGCGCGTCACGGAAACGAGGCGCTCCGGCGGCAGGATCGCCACCAGCACCTCGTCGGCCGACAAGTTGATGGACGCGACCCGCCGCGGCTTCGACGCCTGGGCCCATGCGGCGGACGCACCGAGCAGGCCGAGCAGCAGGGGCGCCGCGAGCGCGACGACCGTGAGCGCCTCGCGGAGAATCGCGCGCCGTGTCACGCGCGCTGCCCCGTGAGGGCGGGCACGGGCAGCAGGTCGGCGAACACGAAGCCCTCGCGCTCGACGACATCGCCTGCCTGCACGCGAACGGGGTGGCGGAAGGCGGGGCCGTCCCAGGCGAAGCTGTGGAACTCGCCGCGCTCGCCGCGCGGGTCGACGCCCTCGGGAAGGTCGCGCAGCAGATCCGAGTCGAACGCGCGCCCCGCGAGCTCGCGCGGAAGCACGCGCGGGTCCACGCAGGTGAGCACGGCCTTCTGTCCGAGCGCGATCATCTCCTCGGCCAGCGCCCGCGTCGGCCGACCCCACAGCGGGAAGAGCGGCCGAAGGCCGGTCGGCGCGAGCTTCTCCTCGCGGTAGCGCCTCACGTCCTCGAGGAACAGGTCGCCGAAGGCCACGGCGGTCACGCCGCGCTCACGCGCCACACCGAGCGCATCGGCCATCGCCGCCTCGTACGCCTCGTTGCGACACGGCCAGGGGACGCGCACCTCGAGGAGCGGGAGGCCGACCGCTTCGGCCTGCGCGCGCAGCAGCTCGAGGCGCACGGCGTGCATCGCGACGCGGTCGAAGGCTTCGTTGATCGTGGTGAGCAGGCCAAGGACCTCCACGCCCTGCGCGCGCAGGACGTGGAGGGCGAAAGCGCTGTCCTTCCCGCTGCTCCAGGCGAGCAGCACGCGGGCGGGGCTCGTCACGGGTGCCCGCCACCGAGCCGCAGCCGCAGGCCGCCGCGCACGGAACGGCCGAGCGCGGGGTAGCCGAGCGCCTCCTGGTACTGCTCGTCGAGCAGGTTGTCCCCGATCAAGTACGCCTCGACCGGGCCCGCGACGCGCATCCGCAGCCGGGCGTCGAGCCGCGCGTAGCCCGGGTTCGTGCTGAGGCCGATGCCGGCGAAGTCGCTGTCGGCGCGCTCGCCGACGAGCACGAGCGTGGCACCTGCGCTCCAGCGCGGAAACTTGAGCTCGGCGGCGAGCGAGCCCTGGTGCTTCGGCCGGCGCAGGAGCGGCTGGCCGGCCGCGTAGACCGGGTCGAAGCCGCTCGGGCTCTCGAGGATCTCGCCGTCGAGCTGGGTGTACTGGCCGAAGAGCGCGAGCTCGGGCACGGGACGCGCCTCGAGCGCGAGCTCGAGCCCCCGGGCGCGGGTCTTGGCGAGGTTCACGTACGTGCCCTCGAAGGTCGCGAAGTCCACGACCGTGTACGCGATCTGGTCCCGGTAGTCGTGGTGGAAGAAGGTGAGCGAGGCGCGCAGCCGGCTCGCGAACAGCCGCTGCTCGATGCCCAGGTCGAAGGTCGTGCTGCGCTCGGGCTCGAGCTCGGGGTTGCCCTGGGCGAAGAACGACTCCCCGTACGACTCGAAGAAGCTCGGCTCCTTGATCCCCATCCCGGCGCTCGCGCGCAGCGTCGTGGCGTTCTCGCCCTCTCGCGCGCGCACGGCGACCGCGGCGCGCGGCACGACCTGGGTGCCGAAGCTGTCGTTGTGCTCGAGCCGGGCGCCGAGCGTCAGGTATGCGCGGCTGCCGGCGACGACTCGGTCCTGCAGGTAGACGCCGACGTTCGTGCGCGTGGGCTCCAGCAGGTCGTCCGGGCTGCCGAGGGCGCCCGTCTCGCGCTCGAGCTCGGCGCCCGCCGTCAGCAGGTGGCGCGCCCCGAGCGACAGCTCGGCCTGATAGCCGGCGGCCAGTCGGTCGGTCTGGTTCTGGAACCCGCTCGGGCTCGGGAAGTCGCACCACGGGAACGCCGCCTGCTGTCCCTCCCACTCGGGCACGAAGCAGCCGGAGTCCCGGGGGTTCAGCGAGAGCTGGTCGGTGCGCGAGTAGCCGACGCTCAGCTGGTGCGAGACTCGCGCCTGGGCCCGGCGCAGCACGCCCGAGACCACGAGGTCCTCGCGCTCGAACGATGCGTCGAGATCGGGCCGGCCGAAGGCGGTCTGCCCCGGGGTGCCCACGTTCGAGTCGTCGAAGCGCACCACCGCGCGCGCGTCGGTGTGCTCGTCGAGCGCCACGCCCGCGGCGAGCGCCACGGCCGTCTGCTCGAAGGCGCTGTTCGGCGCCTCGTTGTCCGTGGTGAGCCGTTGCACGCCAGCGTTCCAGTCGACGGCGCCGCGGGCCCCCGAGGTCGCGCCCGCGAAGCGCTGCCAGTCGAAGCTGCCGCCCTCGCCCTCGGCGCGCAGCGAGGGCGTCTCGCCTGGCCGCGCCCGGCGCGTCTCGAGGGTCACGACGCCGGCGAGCGCGTCGGTGCCGTAGAGGCTGCTCGCGGCTCCGCGCACGAGCTCGATCCGCTCCAGCTCGAAGGGCAGCGCCGTGCCGAAGTCGTAGGCACCGCCCGGCTGGTTCACCGGCACTCCGTCCACCATCACGCGCGCGAAGCGCGACTCGCCGCCGCGCACGAACACGGAGCCCTGCTGGCCGGTCTGGCCCGCGCGCGCCGTGGCGAGCCCGGCCATGTCCTGCAGCAGCGGCAGGAGCGACGGCGCGGCACGCCCGTCGATCCGCTCGCGGTCGAGCACGTCGGCCGACACGCCGAGCGAGGACAGCGTCGCCTCGCCGCGCGTGGCGCTGACCACCACGCGCTCCTTGACCGGCTCGGGGACGAGCACAAGGTCCTGGCGCGCTCCGGACGCCGCGACCGAGACGCTCGCCACGTCGCGCAGCGCGAGGCCGGGCACATCGACGCGAAGTGTGTAAGAGCCCGGAGCGAGCGCAAGCGCGCGGTACGAGCCGTCGGGGCCGGTCGTCACGCGCCGCTCGCCCGCGGCTCCCGCGAGCACGACGGCGACACCGGGTAACGCCAGGCCGTCGCTCGTCCGCACGACGCCCGAGAGCGAGCCGGAGGGCGTCGCGGGCTCCGCGGCGCGTGAGCCCGGGGTGAGGAAGAGCAGGGAAACGCAGAGAAGCGAAAAGATGCGCACGGTTCCTCCTTGCGGAGGCTTGTCCTTCGAGCGGCGCCCGAAGAACGGTTCGCAGCGAGCTGGCGTTTGGAGGCGGCCCGTCGAGCGCCGCTGGTCCAGGTGCTCCCTCACGCGAGAAGCCTCTAGCACGTCGGTCAGGGCAGGTTTCCTGGCTCCCGGGTCATCACCTCGCTCCCGACCTTCCCCGGTCGCCCCTTGCGGGGGTCCCGAGTGGCGGCGCCCTACAGGCACCTTTGGGAGCGGGCTCGCCGGCTACAGTGGCGGGACCGCGCAGGTTTTCGACCTGCTTCCCTTTTACCCCCCCAAAGCGGGAGGCACCCTGACGTTACGCGCAGGAGTCTGACAGCCGGCGGCGGTGATTGTCAATCGCCGTGCCTGGTGCGCTTGCTGCGGCCGCCCACGTGCGCGAATCGACGGTCGAGCAGGATTCGGTTCCTCGGAGAGTGGTCGTCATTGGCCGCCACGTAATCGTGTGGCTCGCGGCGGAGCTCGACGCGGTCACGCTGCGGTGACTCTCAAGGCTGCTCTCGATCCGTCCGAAAGTACCGCCGCCTCGGATCCTGGGGGCCCGCCCCGATCTCGCGCACGAGCCCGTGCCCGACAAGGAGCGCGAGTCGCGTCCGCGTGGCGCGCGCACTCAGCCCGATCGCCTTTGCGACCTCGCTCGTGAGCATCCCGTGGGCACGCCCGAGGCCCGCGAGTATCGCCTCGTCCTTGGCGTCGAGGCTCGGGCGCCCGGCGCGCGCGGTCCAGATGGTCACCCGGAATCGGGTCGAGACCTCTTCGAAGACCGGCGCGCCGAGGCCTGAGTGGCGGCAGGCCGCAGTCATGCGCTGGATCCCGCTGCCCCACTGCTCCACCAGGCCGAGAGCATGGAAGGCGCGGCCGATGACCCGATTGCGCAGCTTCGAAACGCCATGGGGAAGGTCGTCGACGGTGAGGCCGAAGGGAAGGAGTCCGGGGTTCTCGACCTCGAGACGGTCGTCGAAGATCGAGACCCGCAGTGGTGCGCCCTTCTGCGCGTAGTCCGTGTGCGCGACGGCGTTTGTCACAGCCTCGCGAACGGCCACGGGGGGTAGGCTCCAGCGCTCCCGCCGACGAACCGCACCGATCTCGGCCCCGTGGAGGGCGTGCTTCTGCACGAACGCGATCGCCTCTTCGACGGCTCGAACGGGGTGCGAGTGGATCTCGGCCCGGTCGAGAATGCGGCTCTTGTCCATTCCCTCGAAGCGGCCGACCTGGATCCAGGCGTCGGGAAAGTGCCGCTCCCTATCCGGTCCGAAGAGAATCATGCCGCCTACCGTCGGCACCAGGCGGCCCTGGTGGCTCGTGACGAGCCGCAGGGTTTCCAGGTCGCGACGGGCCAGCTTGCGGACCGGGGCAAACGACTCGGAAGCAGCTCGGAAGTCCACTGCTTCCGAGCCGAACCCAGGCATCGGCTGCTCGTCGAACGCCTCCCCGCGCGCATAGCGGCGCAGCTCCCCGACCATCTCCCGGTCGGCCCGCCGGTTGGTGGACCCCACGCGTACGTACACCCCATCGATGGGGCCCTCACGCTTGAAGTGGTGCGGGCGTGCCGGGCTGGGGTGAACCTGCACGGCCAAGAGCTGCTTTCGCCGCCAAGGCAGGACCTCGATCTCAGGCATCAGGCGCGGGACAATCGAGTCGCTGACCAAGTTCGCCAGGCGCTCCTCCAGGTCCAGCGGCTCGCGGACGCCTCGGACACTTCGGCTCCGGTCTTCCACACCCAGGAGCAGCACGCCGCCCGCGGTGTTGGCGAACGCGACGATGGTCTTGAGCGCCCCCTCGGGCGAGGCAAGCTCGCGCTTGAACTCGAGAGTCTTCCCCTCGGGTCGTCCGAGGATCTCGACCAGGTTCATGTGCTCGGAAGTCTACTCGGAAGTAACGAACGGAGCAAGGCTTCCGAGTCGAGTACGCACAAGCCCGGCCAGCCGGACCGCGCCGGCTCAGGGCCGGCCCAGCACGAGCACGGCATTGGTGCCGCCGAAGCCGAACGAGTTGCTGAGCGCCGTCCGCAGCGGGCGCGACTCGGGCCGCACGATCGGCGGGTAGTCGAGAAGCTCCGGATCGAGCGGCTCCGCGTTCACGCAGGGAGCGATCCAGCCGCCCCGCAGCATGGCCAGCGTGAAGATCGCCTCGATCGCCCCGGCGGCCGACACCGGGTGGCCGGTGTAGCCCTTCGTCGACGAGTAGGCGACGCGGCGCTCGCCGAGCACCTTCCGCAGCGCCCGCACCTCGGAGACGTCGCCGAGCGGCGTCGAGGTCGCGTGGGTGTTGACGTAGTCGACGGCCTCCGGCGCGACCCCGGCGTGGTCGAGAGCCCGTCGCATCGCCAGCTCGGCCCCTTCCGGCGAGGGCGCCACCATGTTGCCGGTCCCGTCCGAGGACATCCCGTACCCGAGCAGGACGCCCAGGATCGCGGCGCCCCGCGCCTCGGCGTGCTGGCGGGTCTCGAGCACCACGACGCCCGCGCCCTCCGAGAAGATGAAACCGGCGCGGTCGGCCGCGTACGGCCGGGACGCGCGCTCCGGGCGGTCGTTGTCCACCGTGGTGTAGGCCCGCATCGCGTCGAAGCCGGCGTGGAAGTGGATATCGGCGACGTCTGCGCCGCCCGCGATCGCCACGTCCACGTGGCCGTTCTCGAGAAGCTGCGACGCTAGCAGCAAGTTGTAGGTTCCGCCGGCGCACGCCGCGGTTGCGCTGAACGAGGGCCCGGTCGACTCGAACACCGTCGCCAGGTTCGCGGAGACGGTCGAGGCCATGAGCCGCGGGATCACCGTCGGCGACACGCGGCGCGGCCCCTGCGTTCGCGCGAGGCGCGCCGCGATCTCGCGGTGCGTCTCGACGTCGCCGGTGCCGCTGCCTACGATCACGGCCGCGTCGCGCGTCGCGATCCCGGCCTCGGCGACCGCGATCCGGGCCGCGCGCAGGGCCAGGAGCGCCACGCGGCTCATGAAGCGCGCCTGCGACTTGTCGATGCCGAGCCGGTCGGGCGTCAGCTCGCCCGGATAGAGGCCGATCAGCTGGCACTGCATCCCGTGCTCGACCGCCGGGGCCCAGCGCACGAAGCGTGTGGGGCGCCCCTCGCGGAGCGCCGTCTCGATCGCCGTCCAGTCGTCGCCCATCGAGCACGCGACGCCCGTGCCGGTGACGACAACCTCGCGCGCGCGATCCCTCACCGAGCGATTCTATGCGGCTTGCGGGGGATCGCCATCGGGGGTTGCGGCGCAGCACCCGGAGTGGCAACGGACTCGGAGCGGAGCGGGATTTACTCCCGCGTAGCGTAGGGGGGGTCTGGGGGGTTGCGGCGCAGCACCCCCAAGAACAGAATTGCCTTTCGTGACGAAGACGACGGTCGCGATCGTCGGCGGCGGCATCTCCGGACTCTGCGCCGCGCTCGCCCTGCACAAGCAGAAGGTGCCCTACGTCCTGCTCGAGGCGAGGGACCGCCTCGGCGGGGTGATCCGCACCGAGGCCCGGGACGGCTTCCTGCTCGAGGGAGGCCCCGACTCGATGTTGGCGCAGAAGCCCGAGGCGATCGCTCTGTGCCGTGAGCTCGGCCTCGGCGAGCGCCTCGTCCCGACCCACCCCGAGAAGCGGGCCGTCTACGTCCTGCACCACCGGAAGCTCCACCCCCTGCCCGAGGGGATGGTGCTCGCAGTGCCGACGAAGCTCCTGCCCTTTCTTTCGAGCGGCCTCTTCTCCTGGCAAGGCAAGCTGCGCATGGGACTCGACCTCGTGATCCCCGGGCGCAACGGGCACGCCGACGAGTCGATCGCGTCGTTCGTGCGCCGGCGCTTCGGGCAGGAAGCCGTGGACCGGCTCGGCGAGCCGCTACTGGCTGGGATCCACGCGGGCGACCCCGAACGGCTCTCGATCCTCGCGACCTTCCCCCGTTTCCGCGAGCTCGAGCTCGCGCACGGCAGCCTGGTGCGGGGGATGTGGGCGGCGCCCCGCCCGACGCCCGTACCCGACGCGCAGCCGCCCGCAGCCTTCTATTCGCTGCGCGGGGGGCTCGGCGAGCTGGTCGAGGCGCTCGTGTCACGACTCGACGCGAGCGCGCTGCGGACGAAGGCGCGCGTCTGCGGCGTCGAGGCGGCGGCCAGGGGCTTCTCGCTCGCGACCGAAGCCGGCGAGGCGGTGTCCGCCCGGAGTGTGATCGTGGCGGCTCCGGGCCCGCGCATCGCACAGGCGCTCGAGAAGCTGGTGCCGGAGGCCGCCCGCATGCTCGGCGCCATCCCGTTCGCCTCGTCGGCCACCGTGCTACTCGGTTACCAGCGGGGCGACGTCGCGCATCCGCTCGACGGCTACGGGATGGTTGTGCCCGTGAGCGAAGGCCTGCGCACCACCGCGCTCAGCTTCGCGTCGACCAAGTTCCCGTTCCGCGCCCCCGAGGACCACGTGCTGCTGCGGGGCTTCCTGGGGGGCGTGCGCGACCCCCATGCGCTTTCGCTCTGGGACGATGAGATGATCGAGACTGTGACGAGCGAGATGCGGGACGTGCTGGGACTCCGCGGCGCGCCGGTGCTGACCCGGGTCTTCCGGTGGCCCGGGGGCACGCCACAGCTCGAAGTCGGGCACCTCGAGCGGATGCGCGAGGTCGAGCGGGCGACAGCCGCGGTGCCCGGGCTGTTCCTGACCGGAGCGGGCGTGCGCAGCACCGGGATCCCCGATTCGGTGGCCGACGGCACGCGGGCTGGCGAAGTGGCGGCCGCCTTCGCCCCATGAGCCACCTCGCGCTCATGGCCGCGCTCCTTGCGGCCGCTCCGGCCGTCGCGCAGGTGCCAGCTTCCGGCAACGGCGTCGCGGCCTCGGTCGTGCACGTGCAGGTGTTCCGCTCGCCCTTCGACTGGTCGCAGCCGTGGCGCCAGGAGCCCGTGAGCGGCGCGTCCGGCAGCGGGTTCCTGATCGACGGGGGGCGCATCCTGACGAACGGCCACGTGATCGCCGACGCGCGCCAAGTACTGGTGCGCCGGCCCGACCAGGCGAACCCGTACGTGGCGACCGTCGAGGCGGCCGGCCACGACTGCGACCTCGCCGTGTTGCGCGTCGCCGATCCCGCGTTCACGACCGGGCTTCGCCCGCTCCGCTTCGGTCCGCTGCCGCGCGCCGGCACCCGCGTCAACACCTACGGGTTTCCGCTGGGGGGACAGGACGTCTCCTCGACGGCGGGCATCGTCTCGCGCATCGAGTCGCGCGGCTACGTGCATAGCGGCGCCGACGCGCACCTCGTGGTCCAGACTGACGCAGCGATCAACCCCGGCAACAGCGGTGGCCCGGTGGTGCAGGACGGCCGTGTCGTGGGCGTCGCGTTCCAGGGCTTCCCGGGCGCCGACAACATGGGCTTCTTCATACCGATCCCGATCGTCCGCCACTTCCTCGCCAACCTCGAGGACGGCCGCTACGACGGCTTCCCGGACTCCGGGCTTTCGACGGCGTCGCTCTTGTCCCCGGCCTACCGCCGCGAGCGCGGCCTGCCGCCCGGGCGCGCGGGCGTCGTGGTCGACCGTGTGGCGCCCGGCGGCACGGCGGAGGGAGTGGTGCAGGCCGGCGACGTGCTGCTGTCCGCCCAGGGCCACGCCGTCGCGGACGACGGCACGATCCGGCTGGGCGACGCCCGCGTGACGTTCGAGCACGCGATCGACATGCTGCAGGTCGGGGACCACGCGCGATTCAGGGTCTGGCGCGACGGCAGCGAGCTCGCGCTCGAGGCGCCTGCGCGCCGCATCGCGCGCTACGACCGCAACCGAAACCGCTACGGGGTGGCACCCGACTACGTGGTGTACGCCGGTCTCGTCTTCATGCGGCTCGAAGTGGAGCTGCTGAAGACGCTCGGGCGGGGCTGGCCGCAGACCGCCAACCGCGACCTCGTCTGGCACCAGCTCTTCCGCGAGGCCGAGAAGCCCGAGGAGGCCGATCGCGAAGTAGTGGTGCTGACCCGCGTCCTGCGACACGCGGTCAACTCGCAGATGGCGCTCACGCTGCCGGTGGGCGTCGAGCGCATCAACGGCCGCGAGATCCGCTCGCTCGTCGACGTACAGCAGGCATTCGCCGCGAACGCCGGGCGCATCCACTCGATCGATCTCGAGGGCGACGGCGGCATCGAGGCGCTCGATCGCGAGAAAGCCGCGGCCGCCCACCCGGAGATCCTGAGGCAGTATGCGATCCCGCACGACCGTCGGCCGTAGCCCGCTCGTCGTCCTCGCCTTGCTCGCGATGTCGTGCGCCTCGGCGCGGCCGCCCACGGCCGTCGTCGCCGCGGCACCCACCCCGGCGTCCGGCGAGGCTGAAGCGCCGGCGGGCAACGGGGCGCTGCGCGCCGGGGTCGTGAGCGTGCGCGTCACCGGCCAGGACTGGAACTGGCGCGTGCCGTGGGAGAAGCAGCAGCCCTGGACGCGGACCGTCACCGGCCTCGTCGTGCCGGGGAAGCGGATCCTGGTCGCCTCGACGGCCTTCGGCAACCCGCTGCTGGTCGAGGCGCAGAAGCTCGGAAGCGACGCGCGGACCGTGGCGCGCGTCGAGCTCGTGGATCACGAGGGCCCGCTGGCCCTCGTCGCCGTGGACGACCCGGCTTTCTGGGACGGCCTCGCGCCCCTCGCGCTCGAGCCGCGGGCCAGGAGCGATGGCGGCGTACAGGTCCTGCGCTGGCAGCGCACGGGCCTGCTCGACTCCTACCCCGGCACGCTGCGCCAGGTACGCTCGGGGCGCCACGGCCTGTCACAGACGAGCCTGTTGACGATCGACGTGGCGTCGAGCGCCGAGGGCCTCGGGGAGTCCGAGGTCGTGGTCGCGAACGGCCGAGTGGCGGGGCTCGTGACCGGCCGTGCGGGCGACACCTATGCCGCCATCGCGGCGCCGGTGCTCGCACAGTTCCTGGCCGGGGCCGCGCAGGGGGACTGGCGCAGCTTCGCGCGCGCGGGCCTCGCGTGGCAGGATCTCACCAACCCGGCCTTGCGCGAATCGCTCGGGCTCGCGCCCGCTGAGACGGGGATCCGGCTCACGCGCGTGCTGGCGCACGGCAGCGCCGGCGGCGTGCTGAAGCCGGGCGACGTGGTGCTGGAGTTGGGCGGCGCGAAGCTCGATCCCACCGGCTTCTACGAGCATCCTCTTTATGGGCGCATGCTTTTCGCGCTGCTCTTCTTCGACGGCCGGCGACCCGGCGACACGATGCCGGCGAAGGTGCTGCGCGACGGCCAGCGCCTCGAGCTTTCGCTTCCGCTGCGCGCGATGCGACCGGAGCAGGACCGCGTGCCGCCCTACCTCTACGGCCGCGGGCCCGACTACGTGGTCGAAGGCGGCCTCGTGTTCCAGGAGCTGACCCGCCCCTACCTCGCCTCGTGGGGGGGCGATTGGTCGCGGCGCGCCCCGCCCCGACTGCTGGTGGCGGTCGACCGCGAGCCCGACGAAGCCAGCGCCGAGCCGCACCGGATCGTGCTGCTCTCGAGCGTGCTGCCGGACACCGCGAACCTCGGCTACCAGGAGCTTCGCGACCTGATCGTCGAGCGCGTGAACGGCCGTCCGGTCGCGAGCCTCGGGGACCTGCGCCAGGCGTTCGCCGCGGCCTCCGGCTTCCACGTGGTCGAGTTCCTGTCGGGACAAGGCGCCGTCCGCATCGTCATCGACGCGGCCGAGGCCAAAGCGGCCGGCGAGCGCCTGCGCCGCGCCTACGGCGTCGAAAGGCTCGACTCGCAGGCGAACGGGTCGAGCCCCTGACGGCGCGCCGTCCGCAGTAGGCCGACTCCGGTGGGCCGGGGTACAGTAGCCGCATGAAACTCTCGGAGCGTCTGGCGCGACTCGGGACCGAGACCGCCTTCGAGGTTCTCGTCCGCGCGCGAGCGCTGGAGGCCAAGGGCCGGAGCGTGATTCACCTCGAGATCGGCGAGCCCGACTTCGACACGCCGGCGCACGTGACCGAGGCCGGGATAGCGGCCCTCAAGGGCGGCGCCACCCACTACGGGCCGGCGGCGGGGCTGCCGCAGCTGCGTCAGGCAATCGCGGAGGACTCGACGGCGCGGCGCGGGGTCAAGGCGACTTCGGAGATGGTGGTAGTCACACCCGGCGGCAAGCCGATCATGTTCTACCTGATCCTGGCGCTCGTGGACCCGGGCGACGAGGTCCTCTACCCGAACCCCGGCTTTCCGATCTACGAGTCGATGATCCGCTTCATCGGCGGGGTGCCGGTGCCGGTGCGCCTGCTCGAGGAGAAGGGCCACGCGCTCGACGTCGACCAGCTGATCGGCAAGATCACGCCCAAGACGCGCTTGATCGTCCTCAACTACCCGCACAACCCGACCGGCGGGATCGTCCCGGAGGCCGGGCTACGCGCGATCGCCGACGCGGCCGTCCAGCACGGGATCCCCGTGCTCTCCGACGAAATCTACTCGCAGATCCTCTACGACGGTAAGCACGTCTCGATCGCCGCGATGCCCGGGATGGAATCGTTTGCGATCATCCTGGACGGCTTCTCGAAGACCTACGCGATGACGGGCTGGCGGCTCGGCTACGGCATCATGCCGGCGCCGCTCGCGCAGGTGCTGGCGAAGCTGCAGACGAACGCCGTCTCCTGCACCGCGAGTTTCACCCAGCTCGCAGGCGTCCAAGCGCTCAAGGGCGATCACGCTCCGATCGATGCGATGGTCGCTGAGTTCCGCAAGCGGCGCGACGCGATCGTCGAGGGCCTGCGCCTGATCCCCGGCTTCAAGTGCGCGCGCCCGCAAGGCGCCTTCTACGTGTTCCCGAACATCACCGGCACCGGCTACGGGGCGAAGGCACTCGCCGATCGCCTGCTCGACGAGGCCGGCGTCGCGTGCCTCTCGGGCACGGCTTTCGGCGAATGGGGCGAGGGCCACCTGCGCTTCAGCTACGCGACGAGCCTCGAGAACATCCAGGAAGCGCTGCGGCGGATCAAGACCTGCCTCGCGAAGTAGCGCGGGTGCCGCCGCCTCGGCCCCCGTCCGCGTCGGGAATAGATAGCCTTCGACTGGAGCCTCAACGACGCGCGACTCAGGCCCGCCCGACCGCCTTCGCCATGATCCAGAGCTGACCCACCGCGAGGTGGACGAAGTTCTTGAAGAAGGCCGGGGAGTTCTTCTCGTAGACCCAGTGTCCGACGCCCTGCAGGATCCAGCCGAAGACGAACAGGCCGAGCGCCGGCAGCGGCGGAATGAAACGGCCGAGAGCGGCGAGCGCCACGTAGGCCAGGAACATCAGGCCCGCGAGCGCCCGGTCGAGGGTCAGGTAGTAAGCGACGAAGCAGACGATCAGCACCTCGGCCAGGGTCAGGCTGAACCCGCCGAGCGCGAACAGTGGTACCCGTGAAAGCAGCGCGAGCGATCCGAGCACGATCAGCGGTATGCCGAATGCGTGGCACGCCTTGTTGCCCGCGGTCCGGTGGAACGCCGCGTAATCGGCGAAGTGCGAGCGCAGGGCCTCGGTCATGGGCGCCTCCAAGCGTCGATTCCCCGCAGTATAGACCTGCGAGCAGCCGTTACCGCGATCATCCGGCCCGCGCCCGCTCGTCCGACGACCGTCTACCCCGCGTCCTCGAGACCGTCGCGGTACACCTCATCGACCGCAACCCGGGCGGCCACCTCGCGAGCTCGGCCCTCGGTCCCGCACGGAAGGAACTAGAATCGATCTCACACTCAATCCCAAAGGCAGGAGGAGAGCATGAGGACCATCTGTAGCGGAATCGCCGTGAGCTTGGTCGCGGGCACAGCGCTCGCGCATCCGCATTTCAACAAGACGCTGACGGCGACGCTCGCGCCGAACGTCGAGGTGACGATCACCTACAACACCACACCGGCCAACGAGACCCACGCGCAGACCGCCAAGGTCGGCGATTTCGTCACGCCGCGGCGGCCGGTGCTCAAGCTCTCGGCGGAGCTCAAGACCGAGAAGGCGACGCTGCCCGCCGGCGAGTACACGATCGGCGTGATCAAGAACGCCGAGAAGGACTGGACGCTCGCGCTCTACCCGGGCCGCCTGCAGCGCGGTGACACGCCCGACCCGACGAAGTCGATCCGGCTCGAGTCGATGTTCGCGGCCGACAAGGGCACCGCCGAGCACATGCTGATCGACGTCACTCCGGGCCACGGGAAGTTCGAAGGCAAGGCGGTCCTGACCTTGCACTTCGGCGGGCTGTTCCTCGCCGGCGTGCTCGCCTGAGCGAACCCCTGCCGGGGCGCGCCCGAGGCGCGCTCAGTCATCTGTCCTACCGCTCTTTTTCGCGAGCGGCGTCGCGGCGGTCGTGTACCAGATCGTCTGGCAGCGGCTGCTGACGTTCTTCAGCGGCGCCGACGTCTTCTCGGCCACGCTGATCGTGGCGGTGTTCATGGCCGGGCTGGGGCTCGGCAGCCTGGCCGGGGGGCACCTGGCCGATCGGCTCTCGCCCCGCGGCCGCGTGCTGGCCTTCGCCGCTGCCGAGGCAGGCACGGCTTTGTGTGCTCTCGCGAGCGTGCCCCTGCTCCACGGTTTTTTCTTCGTCCGCCTCGGCCCGCTCGCGCTCCCGCTGCCCGTGATGGCGCTTCTGCTCTTCGCCGTCCTGCTGCTGCCCACGTTTCTCATGGGACTCACGCTGCCGCTGCTGTCGCGCGTGGTGACCACGAGCCTGGGCCAGGCCGGCCGCCGGATCGGAGCGCTCTACGGCTGGAACACGCTCGGGGCGGCGATCGGCGCGTTCGGGACGGTCTGGTTCGGCGTGCGCGCGTTCGGCTTCGCGGGAACGGTGCACGTGGCGGCCGCGCTCAACCTCGGCTGCGCGCTCGTGGCGCTCGCGATGGCGCTCGGCCACCGCACATCACCGGACGAAGGCAGCTCTCTCACGGAGGACAGGCCCGCCCCGGTTGCGGAGCCCTCGCCGCCCGACACAGTGCCGCTCTCCGGGTGGCTGTCGCTCTACGCGCTCTCGGGATTCATCGCACTCTCGCTGGAGATCGTATGGTTCCGCCTGCTCGGGATCTTGCTGAAGTCGAACTCCTTCACGTTCGCCACGCTGCTCGGCTTCTTCCTCTGCGGGCTCGGGTCCGGAGCTCTCGTGGGGAGCCGCATGGCGCCCCGCAGCCGCCGCCCCGCGCGGGTGTTTCTGGCGCTCCAGGCCGCGATCCCCCTCTACGCGGGGCTCTCGCTCGCTGTCCTCGTCTGGGGCCTGGGCCACCTCGCGTTCCTGCAGCCGCTCGCGAGGTACCTGGCCGAGTACGACCCGATCGATTTCGGCGAGGCCGTGCGCTCGACGCTGCGCTATGTGATCAGGCTCGGCGAGGTGGCTCCCCACGCCCGGAACACCGCCTTACAGTTCCTCTCCCTCTACGGGGCGCTGCCCGCCGTCCTCGTCGGTCCGCCCACGTTTCTCATGGGCCTGAGCTTTCCCTTCCTGCAGCGCGCGGTCCAGACCGACGTCCGGCGTCTCGGGCGCCGGGTGGGCTGGCTGCAGGGCGCGAACATCGTCGGCGCGACCGTGGGCTCGAGCCTGACCGGGCTGGTGCTGCTCGACGTGCTGGGTACCGCGTGGACGCTGCGCCTGCTGGTGGCGCTCGGTGGCGTGTTCCTGCTGCGGCTCTTCGCTTTGGGAGACCTTCGCGCTCGGAAAGGGCCCGTTCTTGCGGCCGCCGTCGTGACGGTCGCGGCCGTCGCCCTGAGCCCCTCGTCCGAGTGGCTCTGGGCGCGCCTCCACGGCACGACGCCCGAACGGATCGTGTTCGACGAGGACGGCTCGGGCCTCGCGCTGCTCAAGGAGGAGACGCAGGACGGCCGGCTGCGCACGGTCGTGTTCGCCAACGGGCTCGGCCAGAGTCAGCTCCCTTATGGGAGCTATCACACGGTTCTCGGCGCCCTGCCGGCCCTCGTCCACCCACGGCCCGAATCGGTCGCCGTGATCGGGCTCGGCTCGGGCGACACGCTCTTCGGCAGCGGCGCCCGCCCGGAGACCCGGTCGATGGAGTGCGTGGAGATCGTTTCGTCGCAGGTCCCGAGCTTGCGTTCGCTCTACAGGCAGCGTCCCGACCCCGGCCTCCACCGCGTCCTCACGGACGGACGCATCCGCCTTTCATCCGGCGACGGGCGCGCGTTCCTGATGCGCAGCCCCGCGCGCTTCGACGTGATCGAGGCCGACGCGCTCAGGCCCGACTCGGCCTTCGCGGGCAACCTCTACTCGCTCGAGTACTTCGAGCTGCTGCGCAGCCGACTGCGTCCCGGCGGGCTCGGCGTGACCTGGTGTCCGACGGACCGGGTGCGGAACACCTTCCTGCGCGTCTTCCCCCACGTCCTGCGCGTGGGCGACACGCTGATGGGGAGCGACGCCCCGATCCCCTTCGATCCCGAGGCGCTTCGCGCGCGCCTGCGCGAGGCGTTCACCGACGCCTACTTCCGCCGCGCCGGGATCGATATCGAGGCCTTGATCGCGGACACGCTCGCTCGCCCCGTGGCCTCGTGGGGGCCCGAGTTCGACCGCTCCTCGCTGCTGGACGTCAACACGGATCTGCTCCCGCGCGACGAGTACCGGGCATCGGAGCGCCTGCTGATCCGCCCCCGCTGAGCTACAGCTTCTTCACCAGCACCTTCGAGCGCCGGCCGCTCTGCTCGTAGCGCGCGCGGCGCGCGGGCGGCAGGTCGTCGGGAGTTCCCTCCACGAATCCGGCCTGCGACTGGAAGAAGCTGAAGGCCTGCGTCGAGAGCGCCAGGAGCTGGCCGAGCCCCGCCTCGCGTGCCTTCGTCTCCACGAACTGCGCCATCTTCTTCCCGATGCCCTGGTTCTCGTGCGAGGGCCGCACGTAGAGGCAGGCGAGCTCGCCTTTCTTCTCGGGATACACGTGGAGCGCGACGCACGCGATCGCGTTCCCGTCCACCTCGAAGATCGAGTAGTCGGCGAGCTCCTTCTCGATCGAGGCTCGCGTGCGCGGCGCGAGCTCGTCCTTCTCGATCGAGCTGCGGATCAGCTGCTGGATCGCACGCACGTCGCTCCGGCGCGCCCGCCGGATCTGCTGGTAGTCGTTGGCGTAGACCAGCGTGCCGATGCCCTCGTTCGAGAAGACCTCGGCGAGCAGCCCGTCGTCGACGCCGCCGTTGATCACGTGCACCCGCGGCACGCCCGCTTCGCAGGCGGCTTTCGCGTGGCGGGCCTTCGAGGTGTCGGCTGGGTCGACACCCCCGCGCTGGATCGCGTCGGCGAGCTCCTGGACCGAGAGCTGGCGGGCGACGGCGCCGTCGACGCGCAAGCCGTCCGCTGCGGTGATGTAGACGAGCTTGACCGCCGAGAGCGCCTTCGCCACCTCGAGCGCCACGGCATCGGAGTTGACCCGGAACGTCTGGCCCTGCCCGTCGAGGCCGAGCGGAGGCACCACCGGCACGATTCCGTTCGTCAAGAGCGTCTGCAGGAAGGCCGTGTCGACGCGCTCCACTTTTCCCGTGAACAGGTGGTCGACGCCCTTCAGGATCCCGAGCGGGTGGGCAGTCACCGCGTTGGTGCTGGCGGCGCGCAGGTCGGCGCCCGCGAGCCCCTCGAGGATCTCGTGGGTGAGCCGGTTGGCGGCCGTCAGCGCGAGTTCGAGCGTGCCGGCGTCTGTGACCCCCGAGCCTTCGAGGTCGCTCGGCTCGAGGCCGCGCTCCGTGGCGAGCGCCCGGATCTGGACCGAGGCGCCGTGGACCAGCACGGTGCGGATGTTGAGCGACCAGAGTACGGCCACGTCCATCAGGATGTTGCCGAAGTTCTCGTGAGCGACGGCGGCTCCGTCGACCGCGACCACGAACGCCTTCTCGCGGAACTGGGGAACGTACTGGAGGATGCCCCGCAGATCGGTCGGTCTCACGCGGGCACGTTAGCAGGGCGGGGAAGGGGCGACAAGCGCGGCCGCCGCGGTGATATCCTCTGCGCCTCCCTCACGATCAGCTACGCTTTCCCCTCTAATGCCCGAGCCCATCCGCGTCTTCGCCACCTGCGACATCGGCCAGGCCGCCCTCGACCGGCTGCGTGAGAAGGGCTTTCAGGTCGAAGTGTACCCGGAGCTCCAGGCGCCCCCGAAGGCGCTCGTGCTCGAGAAGCTGCGCTCGGGAATTCAGGCGCTGATCACGACGCTCCGCGACCCGATCGACGACGAAGTGCTCGCCGCGGGCAAGGCCGCTGGTCTGCGGGTCGTCTCGCAGATTGCCGTCGGGGTCGACAACATCGACCGAGCGGCCGCCAATCGCCACAAGATCCCCTTCACCCACACGCCCGACGTGCTCACTGACGCGACGGCCGAGTACGCGTTCTTCATGATGGGCGCCGTCGCGCGCCGGCTCTACCCGGCCGAGCTGCAGGTCCGCGAGCGCCAGTGGACGACCTGGCACCCGTACCTGCCCTGGCTCGGCGACGAGGTCACCGGCCGCACGCTCGCCGTCGTCGGCATGGGGCGGATCGGCAAGAGCATGGTCGCGAAGGCCGTCGGCTTCGACATGGACGTGCTATGCTACAGCAGCCGCGGGCCCGGAACGCTCGGTGACTACGTGGCGAGCGTGCAGCGGGTGATGGACGTGCGCCACCGTGAAGGACTCTCGGGGCGAAAGCAGGCGATCGAGGCCGTGTCCCTCGAAGACATGCTGCGGCGGGCCGACTTCGTCTCGCTGCACGTGCCGCTGACGATGCCCGGCAAGGCAGAGGAGCCCACCTATCACCTGATCGACGAAAAGCACCTTCGGCTGATGAAAAAGACCGCGTACCTCGTGAACACGGCGCGCGGGCCGGTGGTGGACGAGCAGGCGCTCGCGCGGGCGCTCCGCGAAGGCTGGATCGCGGGGGCCGCGCTCGACGTGTTCGAGAAGGAGCCGTTGCCCGACGACAGCCCGCTGCGGGACCCTTCGCTCGTGCCGACGCTGCGGCTCTTCCCGCACGCGGCTTCGGCGGCCCGGGCCACGCGGCTGTCGCCGGACCCCGACGTCGGGATGGCGGGTCGCTGCGTGCAGGGCGCCATTGACGTGCTCGAGGGGCGCTACGGCGGCGACCCGAAGCAGATGCCGTTCGTCGTCAACAAGGAGGCGTTCTGAGCGAGCAGTCCATGATCGGCCGCGAGGTCGCTCACTACCGGGTCACGGCGAAGCTGGGCAGCGGCGGGATGGGCGTCGTCTACGAGGCCGAGGACGCGAAGCTCGGCCGGCACGTGGCGCTCAAGTTCCTGCCTTTGGAGATGGCGCAGGACGCGGGCGCGCTCGAGCGCTTCCAGCGCGAGGCGCGGGCGGCCTCGGCGCTCAACCACCCCGGCATCTGCACCGTCTACGCGATCGACCAGCACGAGGGGCAGCACTTCATCGCGATGGAGCTGATCGAGGGCGAGACGCTCGCCGAGCGGATCCGGCGTGGGCCGTTCGAGCTCGCGTCGCTGCTGGAGCTCGGAACTCAGATCGCGGACGCGCTCGAGTCGGCGCACGCGAAGGGGATCGTGCATCGCGACTTGAAGCCCGCCAACATCTTCGTGACGCCGCGCGGTCAGGCGAAGATCCTCGACTTCGGGCTCGCGAAGATCGAACGCGCACGGCCTTTGGGAGGCGAGCACTCCGAGGCGCCCACGGCGGTGCAGCCCAACGAGCTGACGAGCGCGGGCAGCACGCTGGGCACGGTGTCCTACATGTCGCCGGAGCAGGCACGCGGCCAGCTCACGGACGCGCGGACGGATCTTTTCTCGCTCGGCACGGTGCTCTACCAGATGGCGACGGGGGTGCTGCCGTTCCAGGGCGAGACGTCCGCCGTCGTGTTCGAGGCGATCCTCAACCGCGAGCCCGCCCCGATCACCCAGCTCAACCCCGCCCTGCCGCCCGAGCTGGGGCGCCTGCTCGAGAAGGCGCTCGAGAAGGACCGGAGCCTCCGGTACCAGAGCGCGACCGAGCTCAAGACGGACCTGCTGAGGATCAAGCGGAAGACCGACTCGGGCGGCCGCCTGGCCGCCGAGCCTTCTGACCCCCGAAGCGGCCCCCAGAAGGCCGCCGACAAGTCGATCGCGGTCCTCTACTTCGAGAACCTGTCCGGGGTGAAGGAGGACGAGTACCTTCGCGACGGAGTCACCGAGGACATCATCTCCGAGCTGTCCAAGATCAAGACCCTCCGCATCTTCTCCCGCACCACCGTTCTCGCCTACCGTGACAAGCCCGTGACGCCGGTCCAGGTGGGGCAGCAGCTCGGGGCGGCATTCCTCCTGACCGGCAGCCTGCGGCGCGCGGGAACTCGGCTGCGGATCAATGCGGAGCTCGTGGACACGCACACCAACTTCCCGCTCTGGTCCGAGCGCTACGACCGCGAGATGGCGGACGTGTTCGAGGTGCAGGACGAGATCGCGCGCAAGATCGCGGAGGCGCTGCGGATCACGCTCACGCCGCAGGAGCAGGAGGCCCTCGCCGCCAAGCCGACGGAGAACCTGCAAGCCTACGATCTCTATCTGCGCGGCAAGAGCTACGCGCGCCGCGTCACCCGGCAAGACACGGAGTTCGCGCTGCAGATGTTCGAGAACGCGGTGGCGCTCGACCCGCGCTTTGCCCTCGCCCACGCCGCGATCGCGTTCACCTGCGCGCAGTACCACTGGCACTTCGACCGCGCGCCCGCCTGGATCGAGCGGGCCAAGGCGGCCAGCCAGCGGGCGAGCGCTCTGGGCAAAGACGCGCCCGAGATCCAGGTCGCGGAAGCGTGGATCTCCTATGCGGAGGGGAAGTACGACGAGGCGGTCGATCTCATCCGCAAGGCGATCGGCCGCAAGCCGGATACCGAAGGGGCCTACTACCTGCTGGGACGCACGCTCTTCGCGGCCGGGAAGTACCAGGAGGTCGTCGACATGGCGGAATCGGCGATCGCGTCCTCCGGCGAGGACTACAACGTCTATGTGCCGATCAACAACGCGCTCGGCGCTCTCGGAAAGAGCGAGATGCTCCGCCATTTCGTCCACCAGCGGATCCAGGTGCTGGAGGCGCACCTGAAGAAGATTCCCGAGGACGCGCGGGGCCGGACCCTGCTCGCCACCGACTACGTACACTTCAACCGGGAGGACGACGCCTTGCGCGAGGCCAACCTCGCCATGGCGCTCCGCCCCAACGATGCGATGGTCATGTACAACGTCGCGTGCGTGTTCGGGAAGCTCGACAAGAAGCCCGAATGCCTCGAAGCCCTCTACAAGGCCTGGAGCGCGGGCTTCCGCGATCCGGCCTGGGCGCGCCGCGACCCCGACCTCGCGATCCTGCATGGAGAGCCCGAGTTCGAGCGGTTGTATCCGGCAGTTGGAGAGGCCGGACGATGATCGGCAGCGAGGTCGCCCACTACCGCATCACGGCGAAGCTCGGCAGCGGCGGGATGGGGGTCGTCTACGAAGCCGAGGACACCAAGCTCGGCCGGCACGTCGCACTCAAGTTCCTGCCTGTTGAGATGGCGCAGGACGCGGCCGCGCTCGAGCGCTTCCAGCGTGAGGCGCGCGCGGCCTCGGCGCTCAACCACCCCGGCATCTGCACCGTCCACGCGATCGACCAGCACGCGGGGCAGCATTTCATCGCGATGGAGCTGCTCGAGGGCGAGACGCTCGCCGAGCGGATCCGGCGCGGGCCGTTCGAGCTCGCGTCGCTGCTGGAGCTCGGGATCCAGATCGCGGACGCGCTCGAATCGGCGCACGCGAAGGGGATCGTGCACCGCGACTTGAAGCCCGCCAACATCTTCGTGACGCCGCGCGGTCAGGCGAAGATCCTCGACTTTGGGCTCGCGAAGATCGAACGTCCACAGCCGGCGGGAGGTTCGGAGGCGCCCACCGCGGTTCAGCCGAACGAGCTGACGAGCGCGGGCACCACGATGGGCACGGTATCGTACATGTCGCCGGAGCAGGCGCGCGGACAGCTCACGGACGCGCGCACGGACCTCTTCTCGCTTGGGACGGTGCTCTATCAGATGGCGACGGGAGCGCTGCCGTTCCAGGGCGAGACATCGGCTGTCGTGTTCGAAGCGATCCTGAACCGCGAGCCCGCGCCCGTCACGCAGCTCAACCCTGGGCTGCCCGCCGACCTGGGACGGATCCTGTCGAAAGCGCTCGAGAAGGACCGCAACCTGCGCTGCCAGACGGCCACGGAGCTGAAGACCGACCTGCTGCGTCTGAAGCGAGATACCGACTCGGGTGGCCGGCGCGCGGCCGAGGGCGCTGACTCCCGAAGCGGTGCCGTGAGGGCGGCCGAGCGGTCGGTGGCCGTGCTGTACTTCGAGAACCTCTCCGGAGTGAAGGAGGACGAATACCTGCGCGACGGGGTGACCGAAGACATCATCACGGAGCTCTCCAAGATCAAGGGGCTGAAGGTGCTGTCGCGCCAGGCGGTGCTGCCGTTCCGCGACAAGCCAGTCGCCACCGCGCAGGTCGGCCAGCAGCTCAAGGCCAACTCCGTCCTCGCCGGCAGCATCCGCCGCGGCGGCAGCCGGCTCCGCATCACCGCCCAGCTCGTGGACGCGGCGTCGGACTCGCTCTTGTGGTCCGAGCGCTACGACCGCGAGATGGCCGACGTGTTCGCGGTGCAGGACGAGATCGCGCGCAAGATCGCCGAGGCGCTGCGCGTCACGCTCTCGCCCCAGGAGCAGGAGGCGCTCGCGGCCAAGCCGACCGAGAACCTGCAGGCCTACGACCTCTACCTCCGGGGCCGCAGCTACGCGCGCCGCCACACCCGGCAGGATCTCGAGTTCGCGCTGCAGATGTTCGAGAACGCGGTCTCCCAGGACCCCGGCTTCGCCCTCGCCTACGCGGCGATCGCGAACGTGTGCGCCCAATATCACTACAACTACGAGCGCAAGAAGGCCTGGCTCGAGCGCTCCCGCGAGGCGTCGCGCAAGGCGGTGTCGCTGAAGCCCCAGCTGCCGGAGGTGAAGGTCGCCCAGGCCTGGATCCTCTACACCCAGGGCGAGTACACGGAGGCGGTCCACGTCGCCCAGGAAGCCGTCGAGAGGAAGCGCGATACCGAAGGGGCCTACTACCTGATGCTGCGCGCCCTCTTCGCCGCCGGGCGCTACCAGGAGGTGGCGGCGGTCGCGGACGCGGCGCTCGAGGCGAGCGGGACGGACTACAACGTCTACGTGCCGATCACGAACGCGCTCGGGGCCCTCGGCAAGAAGGACGCGCTCGACAACATGCGGCAGCGGGTGATCCAGGCACTCGAGAACCACCTGAAAACGGTGCCGGAGGACGCCCGCGCCCGCGGCCTGGTTGCCAGCGAATACGCCGCCAACGGCCGCGTCGACGACGCGGTTCGCGAAGCCAACCTGTCGATCACGCTGCGCCCCAACGAGGCGACCGTGCTGTACAACGCCGCCTGCGTCTTCTGTCAGATCGAGCGGAAGCCCGATGCGCTCGCGGCCCTGCGCAAGGCCTGGGAGGCCGGCTTCAAGGATTCGAGCTGGGCGCGCCGTGACCCGGACCTGGCATTTCTGCACGGCGACCCCGAGTTCGAGCGGCTCTACCCGGCCGAGGCCATGGAGGGCGGGGCGCCGCCGGCGGAGGGCGCGAAGCGATGATCGGCGAGACGGTCTCCCACTACCGCATCACTTCCAAGCTCGGCAGCGGCGGGATGGGTGTCGTGTACGAGGCAGAGGACACGAAGCTCGGGCGCCGCGTCGCGCTCAAGTTCCTGCCCGCGGAGATGGCCAAGGAAGCCGGCTCGCTCGAGCGTTTCCAGCGCGAGGCGCGCGCCGCTTCGGCGCTCAATCACCCCGGGATCTGCACCGTCTACGAGATCGACCAGCACGACGGGCAGCACTTCATCGCGATGGAGCTGCTCGAAGGCGAGACGCTCGGCGAGCGCATCCGACAGGGAGCCTTCCAGCTCGGCGGCCTGCTCGAGCTGGGCACCCAGATCGCCGACGCGCTCGAGTCGGCGCACGCCAAGGGCATCGTCCACCGCGACCTGAAGCCCGCCAATCTCTTCGTGACCCCGCGCGGGCAGGCCAAGATCCTCGACTTCGGGCTCGCGAAGATCGAGCGCGCGCGGCCGGCCGGCGGCGAGCACTCGGACGCGCCGACCGCGGTCCAGCCGAACGAGCTCACCAGCGCGGGCGCCACGATGGGCACGGTCGCCTACATGTCGCCGGAGCAGGCGCGCGGGCAGCTCACCGACGCGCGGACCGATCTCTTCTCGCTCGGGACCGTGCTCTACCAGATGGCGACCGGTGTGCTGCCGTTCCAGGGCGAGACATCGGCCGTCGTCTTCGAGGCGATCTTGAATCGCGAGCCGCAGCCGGTCTCGCAGCTCAATCCGGCGCTCCCGCCCGAGCTCGGGCGGATCCTGTCGAAGGCGCTCGAGAAGGACCGTGGCCTGCGCTACCAGACGGCCACCGACCTCAAGACCGACCTGCTGCGGCTGAAGCGCGATACCGATTCCGGCGGGCGGCGCGCGGCGGACGCGCAGGACTCAAGAAGCGGCGCCCAGAAGGCGGCCGAGCGGTCGGTGGCCGTGCTCTACTTCGAGAACCTCTCCGGCGTGAAGGAGGACGAGTACCTGCGCGACGGCGTGACCGAGGACATCATCACGGAGCTGTCGAAGATCCGGGGCCTGCGCATCTTCTCGCGCCCGACGGTGCTCGCCTGGCGCGACAAGCCCGTGACGCCGGCCCAGATCGGCCAGCAGCTCAAGGCCTCGTGCGTGCTCACCGGCACGCTACGTCGCGCGGGGCAGCGCCTGCGGATCACCGCGCAGCTCGTCGACACCCAGACCGACTTCCCGCTCTGGTCGGAGCGCTACGACCGCGAGATGGCCGACGTGTTCGAGGTGCAGGACGAGATCGCGCACAGCATCGCCGAAGCGCTGCGCGTGCAGCTCTCGCCTCAGGAGCAGGAAGCGCTCGCGCGCAAGCCGACCGAGAACCTGCAGGCCTACGACCTCTACCTGCGCGGCAAGAGCTTCGCGCGGCGCGCGACACGGCAGGACACCGAGTTCGCGCTGCAGATGTTCGAGAGCGCCGTGAGCCTGGATCCCAGCTTCGCGCTCGCCCACGCCGCGATCGCGAACGCCTGCGCGCAGTACTACTATCGCTCCGAGTACGCCCCTGCCTGGATCACGCGCGCCAAGGCAGCGAGCGTGCGCGCGAGCGCTCTGGGCGGCGACTCGCCGGAGATCCAGGTCGCCGAGGCCTGGGTGCTCTACGCCGGGGGCGGCGTCGACGAGGCGATCCAGAAGATCAGGCAGGTGATCGAGCGCAAGCCCGATTGCGAGGGTGCGTACTACCTGCTGGGCCGAGCGCTCTTCAGCGCCGGCCGGCTCCTGGAGGTCGCTTCCATGGCGGAAGCCGCGATCGCCGCCGCGGGCGAGGACTACAACGTGTACGTGCCGATCTACAACGCCTACGGCGCGCTCGGCAAGAAGGAGGCGTGCGACAGCATCCGCCAGCGCGAGATGCAGGCCCTCGAGAAACACCTGAAGACCGTGCCCGAGGACGCCCGCGCACGCGTGCTGCTGGCGGCGGACTACGCGTCGCTTCAGCGTGCCGACGACGCGATGCGCGAGATGAACCTCGCGACGGCGCTGCGCTCGAACGAGACGACCGTGCTGTACAACGCGGCCTGCGTCTTCTGCGAGCTCGGCAGGAAGCCCGAGGCGCTCGCGGCGCTGGGTCGGGCCGCCGAGGCGGGGTTCCGGGACTCGGACTGGGCGCGCCGCGACCCCGACCTCGCGCTGCTGCACGGCGACCCGGAGTTCGAGCGGCTGTACCCGGCGACGCCGGCAACAGCGTAGGCCACGAAGGAGAGCCATGATCGGCCAGACCGTCTCCCACTACCGCATCACCGCGAAGCTCGGCAGCGGCGGGATGGGCGTCGTGTACGAGGCCGAGGACACGAAGCTCGGCCGGCACGTCGCGCTCAAGTTCCTGCCTTTGGAGATGGCTCAGGAAGCCGGCTCGCTCGAGCGCTTCCAGCGCGAGGCGCGGGCCGCCTCGGCGCTCAACCACCCCGGCATCTGCACCGTCCACGAGATCGACCAACACGAGGGGCAGCACTTCATCGCGATGGAGCTGCTCGAGGGGGAGACGCTCGCGGACCGGATCCGACGGGGGCCCTTCGAGCTCGCGCCTCTGCTGGAACTGGGGATCCAGATCACGGATGCGCTCGAGTCGGCGCACGCGAAGGGCATCGTCCATCGCGACCTCAAGCCCGCCAACATCTTCGTCACAGCGCGCGGCCAGTCCAAGGTGCTCGACTTCGGCCTCGCGAAGATCGAGCGCGCGCGCCCTTCGGGGGGCGAGCACTCCGAGGCGCCGACGGCGGTGCAGCCGAACGAGCTCACGAGCGCGGGCACGACGATGGGCACAGTCTCGTACATGTCGCCCGAACAGGCGCGTGGGCAAGTCACCGACGCCCGCACCGACCTCTTCTCGCTGGGGACGGTGCTGTATCAGATGGCGACAGGGGTGTTGCCGTTCCAGGGCGAAACCTCGGCGGTCGTCTTCGACGCGATCCTCAACCGTGAGCCGCCGCCGATCACCCAGGCGAACGCGGCGCTGCCGGCGGAGCTCAACCGCATCCTCGGCAAGGCGCTCGAGAAGGACCGCGGCCTGCGCTACCAGACGGCCACCGATCTCAAGACCGACCTGATGCGCCTCAAGCGCGACACGGACTCGGGCGGCCGGCGTGCGGCGGAGCTTTCCGACTCGCGACCCGGCGCCTCGGCGAAGACCGCCCTGAAGTCGGTGGCGGTCCTCTATTTCGAGAACCTCTCCGGGGTGAAAGAGGACGAGTACCTCCGCGACGGCGTCACCGAGGACATCATCACCGAGCTGTCCAAGATCAAGGGCCTGAAGATCCTCTCGCGTCCCACCGTCCTCCCCTACCGGGACAAGTCGGTGACCGCCGCGCAGG
>Ga0247727_10004732_pt1 | contig 28547 bp, 17 predicted proteins | sample WisWelCaveWW1625_FD_202498 | JGI IMG/M metagenome (GOLD analysis project Ga0247727, IMG submission 202498) | Biofilm microbial communities from Wishing Well Cave, Virginia, United States - WW16-25 | ecosystem: Environmental > Aquatic > Deep subsurface > Groundwater > Cave microbial mat | place...
TCAACTATCTGAAGCACGAGGAAGAGGCGCTGCACATCATGCAAACCGTGGTGCAGGCGCGCGGCCGCGATTCGCTTGAAGTGGTGGCCGACACCCTCTATCAAAAATATATCGACAGCTACGGCGCGATGTGCTTCAATCAAGGGCAAAAAATGCTAGCGGCGAAAAAGTTCACCACCGCGTTGACCTATTTTCAACAATCGTCCCTGCTCGAGTGGAATTATCGCGCGAAAAGTTATCTGGAATTGGGCAAGCTCTCGGTCAACGATCCGCCGCGCGCCGAAAAATTCGTGAAGCAAGCGCTCACCCTCTCGCGGCAGCTCGAGCATCGGGATGAAGTGGCCGCGCTGGAACTCGCGACGCAGGCGCTCAAACGCCAGGGCAAATTCGACGAGGCCCGCCAGTATTTTGAGCGTTATCGCAAAATGGCGCAAGGACAGCGCGCGTCGAATTAAATTTATTCATCTTAAAAAAGTGAAATGAAGCTTCAATTTCAAATAGAGCTGTGCCGCAAATCCCAAACACGTTTTGGCCCCACGGATAAAAAGCTGCCCACGGATTGGCTTTTATCCGTGGGCAGCTTTTCATCCGTGGGAAAAGTTTTTTGCGCAAAGTTAATTTTACCGACGCTTTTTGCCGCGTTGCTCATTTTCTCGATTGCACCTTCGATAGCCCAAAACGGCACGACGGTCGATCAAAAAATGATTCGCATCGCTTCCGTCACCGATCAGAATTTGATTCAGTTTTTTTTATTTGAATTTCTCATCACGGATACGGCGGTCACCACAATGGAGATTATCGACGCGACCGGCAACGGCTTCGGTGTTGAGGATCTCGTGAAGTGTTATCCCTCGGAACGCATTTACGTGCCGACGCCTTCGGACACGGCGCAGAAAATCATGAACAACTGGAAGTTTACGGCCAATTACCAGATCGTGACGCAAAACAGCCCGCCGGATGTTTTCGAAGGCACGAAGAGCGATGCCGCGCAAAACGGCATTCTCGCGGCGCTGTTGCGTGGCCTGAATCGCAACTATAAAGAATCGCCGATTAAAATTTATTTCGAGCGTGATGCCAAAACTGCGACGTTTGAAATGTGGGGTTATTCGGCGAATCGTTTGAGTTACGCTGCCGCTCCGCCGGCGATGCCGGATACAGTCACCTCATACGACGTGCTTTCCGTGACTTATCAGGACACGCTCGTCGTCGCCGACACGACGATTTATGATTTGCTCTATATTTCCCGCACCGTCAGCGACACGGTGTTTGTCGGTTTGGACGAATTCGAAATCAAAACGCCCGCGGATTTGCCGCCGGTTGACGCGAAGCCCAAAGCGAAATCCAAAACCCGTCCCGAGCTTTGGCGGAAACCGTAGATTTTAGCATTGCAAATATGTCAAAAAATTAAAAAATACTGGCAATTCAAATTTAATTTACGTATATTGTTTTTCAAAAATATGCCGTATTCGCTTCTCATGCTCGGCGCAACAAGAACTGCATCCGCTGAACGGGTACGGACGCAGTTTAATAAGACAGTATTAGCCCGTTATTTGTAAGCCGTTAAATTAAAAACCCGGATTCCTCAGTGGGTAACTTGCACCGGTTTCTCCTTCTTGATCGCACAGCGCTCGTTTGCCCTCCTTTTCTACTGATCTTGCTTAAAAAGACGAACGTACCTCTGGGGATAGCCGGATTTTCCTCTGGCATTATGTTGTTGTGACAGGCTTTAATTGTGGTTATCGTGGTGGTGAAAGTTGTACAAATAAGCTGGCGAAGGGATTTTTCTTTCCGACACTAATTTCCGATTTAGCTTCATTTTTATATCCATTTTTATTCGTTGTCTGCAAGTTGGAGGCATGGCACTATGGCATCTCCGGCAAAAATTTTTTTATCGTATAAAAGTGAAGATCTTCCCAAAGTCCGTGAGATTTATGAGTTCCTGAAGTCGAACGGATTTGATCCCTGGCTGGATGAAGAGGAGCTTTACCCAGGCGATCCTTTGGAGTCAAAGATCAGGCAAGCCATTCAAAACTCCGATTTCTTCATCACATGTATTTCGAGCAATTCAGTCGACAAAAAAGGGTTCGTTCACAAAGAATTGAAATGGGCTTTGGATATTTTGGACGAATTGCCCGAGGGCGCAGTTTTCCTGATTCCAGCGCGCCTCGATGAAACGCCGGTGCCAGAATTGATCGCCGCGAAGAAGAGAAAATGGATTAATTGGTGGAAAGTCGATGAACGCCCGAGGTTAGTCCAAGCAATTAAGCTGGCGCTTGAAAAGCGACAACGAGAAAAACCGGTCACGCCGCCGGGCCAAACGCCGCCCAAAGTTGAAACAGAATCGGAGGAAGCTGAAAAGTCATATGAAAAATTGTTGCGAGAAAAACTCGTAGCGCTCGACACGTTAACCGATGAAATTCGCTCTGAGCTTATAGAGTTGGGAATCAAATTGGGGCTTGATAAAGGACGCTCCGAGAGAATCCGGGAAATTATGTTTAAAGAGTTGGGGTTGATCGGACCGCCGCCGAAGCATGATCGAGAATATCGTGAATTGCTCAAGGATTATTTGAGTGATGGGCAACTATTAGAAGCAGAACGCAAAGCACTCGAGCGCCGGCGCAATGAATTTGAGATAACGCCCAAACAAGCCCAGCGAATTATCCAACAAGAAACCGTGAAAATCGCTGAATCATGGTTTCAAGCCGGCGACGTTCAAAAAACTCGTGTGCTGCTCTCGTGGCTTCTAAATGAATACGGTGATTACGCGCCAGCTAAAAACTTACTCGATCACCTTGCCAAAGGAGGATTACCGCCCAAACCGGAATCCCCGGAAAAAGAACCGGAAGAACCATCTCTTAGTCCGTCCGAGCCTCCGATTGGGCCAAGTGATGCGAGACAAGCGCCCACTCAAGAACCCATCGCTCCATCGGTTGATATTCATGAATGGATTCAGGTTCCAGAAGGCGAATACATTATGGGCTGTCCACGGTGGTTTGTCCAGCACATTGAAAAGAAATTCAAAATCGATGCCGGTGTTTTCAATGCTTATCCTCATGGCAGCCGCCAGTTAAAAAATTTTTGGATCACCCGCTTGCCGATTACCAACGAGCAGTATTGGGAATTTGTGCGCGCCACGCGCTATCGCTATCCGTCGCACTGGCGCGGGAGAAATCCGCCTTTTTCGCCACAGGACCGCAACAAGCCGGTAACCAACATTTCGTGGGAAGAGGCGCAAGCTTATTGTGACTGGGCGGGTTTGCGTCTTCCCACCAACGAGGAATGGGAGAAAGCGGCGCGCGGCAGAGAGGGGTTCATCTATCCGTGGGGCAATGAATTCTCGTCACGGCATTGCAATACCTCGGAATCCAATTTTGGCGAATTATTGGAAGGCGGGCAATTTCCAGGCGGCGCTTCGCCCTGCGGCGCCCTCGATATGGTCGGCAATGTTTGGGAATGGACGGATGGCGGCGAAGACACCTTCAAAACCATGCGCGGCAGCTCGTGGAAAACGCTCGGCGAAATTTATGGCACTACTTTTTTTGCCATGCATCGCGAAGGCACGGATCGTGAAGATGATGTCGGATTTCGCTGCGTTCGTGATGATTTTACCCAACAAGCAGCGCCTCAGGCTGATCTGATTGAAATTCCAGCAGGAGAATTTGGGCGCGGCTGTCAGGAGCCGGTTGCCAGAGAGATTACGGCAAAACTTGGTCTTGATCCTGCCAATGTCGAGATTTTGCTGCAAGAACCTTATCGCATAATTTTCCTCCCGCGCTTTTATTTAGCGCGATATCCGGTGACCAACGTCGAGTATTGGGAATTTGTCAGCGACAAAAATTACTCCTGGCCATCACATTGGAATGCCAAGCTGGTTCGCCTGCGCGAGAAGCCATTTCCGGCGCGTTTGGATCACTGCCCGATCGTCAACGTGTCGTATCGCGATGCGCAAAACTATTGTGACTGGCGAGGCGTGCGCTTGCCTAACGCGCTCGAGTGGGAAAAAGCCGCGCGCGGAACGGATGGCCGAAGCTATCCGTGGGGAAATGAATTCTCCATAAAAAAATGTAACACCGCCGAATCCATACGCGGTCGAGTGGTGCCGGTCTGGGAGTATCCCGAGGGCAAAAGCCCGTTTGGTTTATATAACCTGTGCGGCAATATTCTCGAATGGACGAGCTCCGGCACCAGCCTCGAGCGCGAGTTGCGCGGCGGCAGCTACAAACAGAGCTGCGAAATTTACGGCTTGACGTTTTACACCCAATTGGCCAATGAGATGATGCGCGATGAGCATATCGGCTTTCGTGTCGCAAAGGATTAAAAATGTAATGTATGACAAGCGGAGAGGTGGGTATGTCAGATTCAAACAATATTGGATGCGGCGATATTTTAAAGATAGTGTTCTTTGTAATTGTCTGGATTGTTGCTGCACTTAACTTCATCAGCTATGCTTTTGAAGTAGCAGGGGCCTTAGCCTGGCATTGGAAAATGGTAAGCGGCTTAGGTTTAGCAGTTTTAGGCGGATTTTTTCTGCGACCTCCATGGGATAATATATTTGTATTGATCTTTTTTGGGGCTATATTTCTGAGTGGAATCGCGCTTTTCTTTTGGGGAATTGGACAGGCTATCTTTTAAATTGCAAAGGATGCGTTGGATTTTTTAATCAGATGATTCTTATTTACCCATTCGAATCATGCCGCTGCAAGTGACAGGTGTTCAAGTTCCGGTATTGGCTTTCATTGGCGTCGAAGGAGGTGTGGGGAAAACCACACTCGCCTTGCGTTTTGCCAGACTCATCACAGATGCGCCGACGCGGCCCAATGTTCTTTTGATCGATATGGATGTGCATACGATGTCAAATCTGACGACGAAGGTGATGCAAGATGTTCCAATTGAATGTTCGGGTTGGCATGAGTGTGTTTTTTACAAAAAAGACTCTTTGGCGACTTTGATTGACGTTGAGTCGAGGGAGGCCATCGTTCCTAGCCCGGTGAGTATGGGCAAATGTTACCTTTTGCCGGCATACTCGTTGAATGCCAAAGGCGTTTATGATACCGATATTCATGCGCACCACCAAGAAATCGAGGGCATTCTACACTCATTAATAAGGCAAGCGATTGCTCAATATAATTTTTCCTGTGTAGTTATAAACTGTGGAACCATAATCACTCCCTACATGGTCGCAGCAGTTAGCCTGAGCGATCGAGCCTTTTGGGTCGGAAACAACCCCTATTTAGAGCCTAAAAAGTTACATGATTGGATTGAACGTCTGCACGAGTTTAAAGCGGACATACCGTCACAAAAAATCATTTCAGTCCTCAATCAAATCGAGGATCAAGCCTTAGTCAATAGGCGTGATGGCCGTGTTTATATTCCCTATGATTCAGTTTATTTTAATGCAGTTTATTTTGAGCACAATATCGGCCCGTCATCCGAATGCCGCCATGCTCTCCTTCTACTTATTGAAATATCCTTTAAGAATATCAGGCCGGATTGGCAATGCTTTCCAATTCCCCAACAACAATCTTATTGGATCGCCTTGATACCAAAGCCTCTTCGGCCTCTTATTGTTTTAGCACAACTCTTGTTGAGCTTGGTTTTACGCTTATTATTCCCCTGGAAAAAGTAAGCCAAGGCTACTTATCAGTTGAGCGAGTATAAGTCGAAGACCACAAGTTATGATGAATACTTTGTCGATCACAATTTCGGAGGAAAAACGCTATGCCCCAAAACCCGAATGAACCAAAACTCGGAGCCATACGCCATCAAGGCAAAACAATTCCGGTGGTGGCGTTTTTTGGCACGAAAGGCGGCGTCGGCAAAACGACGATCGCGAAACGTTTTGCCGAGCTGGTCACGATGTCGCCCTCATCGCCGAATGTTCTGGCCGTCGATCTCGACGTCGATCATCGCGGCCTCACCGTCACTCTCGCCAAAAATCAGCCGTTTATTTGCAAAACCATTCACGATTATATCGCCGACCGCGATAACGTGGTATCTGACGCGGTTGACGTTACCTTGCAGATCGAACGACGAGGCGCGCGGGCGGCGAGAAGCGGCGGCAGATTGATCATGTTGCCGGCTTCCACGCCGGAAGCCAAGAAAATTTTTGCGGTGATTGCCAAGATCTCATATAAAGATCTGCTCAACATCCTTTCCTCGCTTTTGATCTCAGCAGTTGAAAAGTATAATATCTCCTGCGTCGTCATTGACTGCGGGCCGATTATCAACCCCTATACGGCTGGAGCCGCGCAGTTGGCCGATCGCGCCTTCATCATCGGCCAGAACGAACCCATCTCGTTCGCTTCGCTGGGAAATTACGCGCAACGTATCCAGGAAATATATCCGGATTTCACCACGACCAAAATGAAAATTATCATCAACAAGGTGCGTGGCTGGGAGCAATTGCAAGAAAGACAGTTGCAAACCAATGTCTTCCATGCGATTCCGTTCACGATCGACATTGTCGATGTCGGCGAGGGGGTGCAAAATATCGACGAGATGCGGCTGTTGATGTTCGAAGACCACATCGTGGAAATCATTCGGAAAATTTTCGAAGGCGATCATCCGGAACTCATTCCCGAAAAAGATGCCTTGCTGCCGCCGGAGTGGAATGGGCTGGTTCAAAAAGCCGATTCGCTCGAAAAGGCGCCGCGGCTAAAGAGGCTCGGCTGGCTGCGATTGCTGATTCCGCTCGGGCTGCTGCTCATGGTCCTTGGCACCTTCTTTTTCTTTTCCGCTAAAGTTCCCGCGGCGACTATTTCCAAGGGCGTCGATACCACCACCGTCAAAGATCCGGAGCTCTTGCGTCAGATTCGTGAAGAGCAGATGAAAATTCAAACCGCCCGCGACCAACAGAATATCGGCATTGTGCTGATGGCTGGCGGCCTGCTTATTTTTGGTTTTGGTTTGAGTATCGGCCAGCGTCGACGCTCGTACATGAAAACCATTCACAACCTCAAAACCGGCGGCGCGGATTGGCTCATGAGATCGCTCAAAGGCAGTCGCCGCGAGCGCGTCACCCTCGACCGCCTACGGCGAATTGCGGCAAAAATTTGACGGAAAATTTACCTTTATTCGAGAGGAGCACTTATGCAGAGAAAGCAACTCATCTTCGGCTTGATCTTTCAGTTCGTCATTGTTGAATTGATCACGTATTCGAGCCTTAAGTCGCTTAATCCGTTTGCCGTATACGAGCAGAGCGGGTTGGCGATTAAAATTCTTGTTTCAATTTTTCTTGGTCTTATGGGCCTGACGTTACTGCAAATCATTGCCAGCAAAGCGATTGGCGAGAGAGTTTGCAGCGCTTGCGGCTTGGACATCATGCGCTATGCCATGGCACGCGGTAATCCAATGAAATGCAACTTCTGTGGCCGCTGGTATCACGCCCAATGTTTCAAGGCTAAAGGCGGGACGATTTTTGGAGGCTGTGGTTGCCAGTCTGCACCCATGTCCAATTTTCAAAATCCTTTTAATACGTAAACCCGGCGCCGTCTCTTCAAAGAGTTCGCGACTATGAATACCATTGAAAAAGAGTTCACCGAAAGCCTGCGCGCTTCCCGGCATGATACTCTCTTCCAACTTTTTGGGGCCATCATCATTTCATTGGCTGCGACGATCGTGATTTTGGTGCTCGTGGCGGTTCCCAATCAAGTGACTCCCGGCCAGGCGCTGATGGGCACGGCGCCCGAGCGGCCTCTCTCACGCTTTGCCCAGGTTTTGCTGGCGCGCGGCATCATTCAGCCGATCAACCTTTTTCTTTTTGCGCTCGGCGTCTCGCTGCTGGTCATGCGCCAATGGCGAACCTTGCGCCGGGAAGAAGCGACGCTCAAGGAATCTTTTTTCGAGGGCATGCCGCGCAACGAGAACAACGATGTTGTCATCACCGATGAAACCGCCGAGGTTATTCTCACGAATACCCGGCAGCTTGAAAAAAAGTATCACGGCAGTCCGCCCATCCTCATTCGCCGATTGCAAGTCGGCAGTCGCCAGTTGCGCCAGACCAAAAACGCCGAACAGGTGCAATCGGTTCTGCAGACGCTTTCCGACATCGATCACGAAAAATCCGAGAGCGGCTACGGCGGCATTCGTTATCTCGTGTGGCTCATTCCAACTTTGGGTTTTCTCGGCACCGTTGTCGGTATCGGTCTGGCCATTACCGGATTTGCCGGTGTCGTCGGCGGTTTCTCCGGCGGCGCTGAAAAAACGTTGGCGGAGCAAATCAAGCCGCTTCTTGGCAGCATCTCACACGATCTGGGAATCGCATTTGACACGACGCTTTTAGCGTTGCTGCTCAGCGCGATTCTCGTTGCGGTTACGGCGATTATTCAAGGCAAAGAAGAAGCGTTGCTTTCGGATTTGGATGAGTTTTGCCTCCGCCACTTCATCAGCCGCATTGTGATGCCGGACACGCTGGCGCAAAGCTTGGCTCAGGTGATGCAGCAAAGTGCTATGATTATCATGGATAGTCTGGACAAACAACTGAAGGAAATAAAAGCGGAAGTCATAGGAGTAAGCCAGGCTATCAGAGAAGCGCCAGGATTAGAAGATGCAGAAAAATTCATCACTCGCCTAGAAAAATCACAACAAGCTATCTTAACTTCATTGAACCGAATTCCCGACAGCTTGGAAACCATATCACAGAACATTCGCCGCCAAACCGAGGCCCGGCAAAGCGAGACGCATGATATTCGACAAGCCGTGACCAGCCTTCAAACAGCGCTTGCCGAACTCAACCAAGCCCTGCAAGCCATACAGAAAATTCGGGATCTCGGCGATGTGAAGGACGTACTGAAAAAACTTCAAGCCGTCGTCGAAGAGCAAAAGCAATGGCTGGCCGCGGCTTTGGCAAAAGCTCAGGATCGGGAATTGGTGATTGTTGTCAGAGAGTTGAAAGACGTCATCAAAGACCTTCGAGAAAAAGGCATCAAGACGAGGATTGATGTGCAAGCCATGCAATCCACCTGAAAATGCTGATGAACTTAGCGTCGGAATAGGTCAAAATTATGCCGGCCCGCAAACGCAATCGCGAAATCAATATTGTCGGCATATCCGCTCTGGATGTGTTCTGCAACACCGTCGGGGTTCTCGCCTTTATGCTGCTTCTCTTTGCCGTCGTGACGATTGATCTGGTGATATCGGCTCGCCCCAAACCGCCGAATCCGATTGTAAACTTGACCATTCTCACAGCGCGGAATCTGCCGAATGCAATTGTGGGCCAACACTATGATTTGGCGCTTTCGGCGAGCGGCGGGGTGGCGCCGTTGCGATGGAAAACCGATGAAACCCGATTGCCGGGAAATCTGCAATTCAATCCAAATGAAGGGCGGCTCAACGGCTTGCCGAATCTCGCCGGAGAATACACGTTTTTCGTTGATGTTGAAGACAGCCCCACGGATAAATCGCAAAAGCAGACCGCCACCGCTTCTTTCCGGCTCAATATTCTTCCGGCAGAAAAAGCGCCGTCGAAACTGAGCCTACTTTGGCAGTGGCTTCTTTTGATTGGCATTATGCTCCTCATTCTCGTGCAACAGTTTTTTTTGTTCATTCTGTCACGACGCCAGTCCGCTGAAGTTCAGGGTGGTCTGCGCAAATATAATGTGCGGATGATTATCGAGCCGGACGGTCAACAAGGATTGAGCGGCAATCCGCCAGCCGTAAAAGAAGCGCAGCAAGAGTTCGAAGAAATTAATAAGAATTACCGCCGGCTCAAGACCATTTCCTGGGGCGCATTGGCATTCGCGTTGGCCGTGTACATTGGATGGGTTTTCACGATGATTTAATTCATTGAATAAAACGAATGGAAAGAGGAAAAAGTAAAAGAACGGCATCGCCGATTCCAGGCAGTTTACCCTTTAATTGCGAGCAACGGAAAAAAACATGTCATTTTTAAAACGCTTCTTTAACTCACCCAATGTGGAAAAATTACAAGCCAAAGGCGCTGTGCAGGATCTGATCAAAGCGCTAGACTTCGAGGATGCCGAGGTGCGACGACAAGCTGCAAAGGCCCTCGGAGAAATTGGCGATGCAAGGGGCATCACGCCACTCACTGAAGCCCTTAAAGATGAAGAATGGGAAGTGCGCCGGCAAGCTGCTGAAGTGCTGGGAAAGATTGGTGATTGGCCCGTAGTGGAACCTCTCATCGAAACCCTCAAGGATGGAGAATGGAGCGTAAGAGAAGAAACCGCCAGAGCCTTGGGCAATATTGGACATTCGCAAGCGGCGGAGTCACTCATTGCTGCCCTGCAAGACACCGAATGGCGAGTGCGCCGAGAAGCCGCTCAGGCATTAGGGAAAATTGGTGATGCGAATGCGGTGAGGTCACTTACCACCACCCTACAAGACACCGAATGGAGGGTACGCCGGGAAGCCGTGCGGGCATTGGGGAAAATCGGAAATGCCCAGGCAATAGAGTCGCTCATCATAGCTCTTAAGGACGGAGAGTGGAGTGTTCGGCAGGTAGCCTTCGATGCACTTAAACAGATAGGTGAAACGAAAACGCTTGAGGCGCTTATCGCCGCCATCAAAGGGGCGGATGCGAGTGTTCGTCAGGCCATTTTTTGGGTGATAGAAAAAATTGGTGCCTCTGCTGTAAGTCCATTAGTTGCCGCTCTCGCGGGCGCAGACACGAGTGCGCGTTTGGCTATCATGTGGACGCTGGAAAAAATTGGGACGTCAGCGGTTGCCCCATTAATCGTCGCCTTAAAAGACCAAGACTGGAATGTGCGTCAAGAAGCCGCTCGCTCACTAGGGCGGCTTGGCGGAACACGCTCTACTGAGGCGCTCATTGCTGCTCTGAACGACGAGAACATGTATGTACGCCAGGCTGCCGTCGAAGCACTAAGACGGATAGGGGATGCACGCGCCGTAAAGCCACTTATGCGTGCTTTCTGGCATGCAGACGCGAGCATGCGTGAAACAATAGGGGTTGCGCTGTATAGCATTGGCGCGCCTGCCGTGAGTCCATTAATTACTGCTCTAAGGGATTCGGACGAAAAAGTACGCATAGACGCCATAAAGCTGCTGGGACTGATCGGCGAAACGAAAGCCACGAAACCGCTTCTTGACCTCCTCAAATTTAGTGCCGAGCAACGCCCACCAGTTGAAATGCGCAAAGCCACCGTGATGGCTTTGAGGCAAATTGGTGATGCGCGAGCGATAGAGCCACTCATCGCCGCTCTTCAAGATCCAGACGCCTCTGTGCGCGAGGCCGCGGCCTGGACACTAGGTCAATTCGACGATGCGCGAAGTACGGCATCGCTCCGCATCGCCCTCAAGGATACAAGCGCACATGTTCGAGAGACTGCTGCAAAGGCGCTTTCTCACACTCCTGCTATCCCTGCCGACGATGTGCGATTCACCGCATTCCATCCCCAACAAGTTGCAGCAGAAAAGGATTACACACTTTTAGTGTATGCCTACATAGAGTCAACGTTGGAGGCTGTACGCGAGAACGCAAATCGTTTCAAGGAAGAAATGATTGGTATACAGACTGAAGTTAGCGCTTCAACTTCGACACTATTAATACGTGGCACGTGGATTACCATCCAACCGACTTGTAATGGCGTAACGTTTAATCCGGAATCACAGAGATTAAAGTGGTTGGAAGATTCCCTCCGCGCTGTTTTCCGTTTCCGTGCTGACAAATCATTGGCCGGTGACGCAGGTAGAGGAGAGATTCTGATCTTTGTCGGGCCATTACTGGTTGGAGCACTTAAACTAGTTATGCTCTTTCATGAAGACGAATCTAAAATACCGCGAGGAGACAATAGCATCGAAGTCAATGGACAGATGTATAAACAAGAATCGATCTTTGTATCGTATAGTCATAAAGATACACCCATTGTCAAAGCCTGCCGTAATGCCTACAAGGCGCTTGGATTCGATATACTGATCGATAGTGACAAATTGCGATCCGGTGAGCGGTTTAGCAAGAAGCTCATGGACTTAATTGATAACGCGAGCATTTTTCAATTGTTCTGGTCAAAAAATTCAAAAAAATCAAAATTTGTTCGGAAAGAATGGAAACATGCGCTTAAGCTTAATAGAGGCGACGGGTTCATCCGCCCAGTTTATTGGAAAGAGCCGATGCTTCCACCACCTCACGAACTAAAGAAAATACATTTTGCTTATATGCCTCCTCTAATATCAAAAGAATATTCAAATTAGTTTTTAATTTTTGCAAGAAATAAAATGGGACTCCAATCATCATGTCATATCGTATTTTGATTATCCTGGGACTCACGGCCCTGGCAGCCTGCTATGCTTGCGCAAAATTCAATGCACAAGTTCAAGCCCAACAATTTGCCGAAAGTTTTTTTGAAACGTTTTTTTCGAAACCTAAACCGGAAACCCAAAGCCAATGGGGCATGTCCGACGTCTCTGTATTTGGACGCGGTGCCCTTTTGGACTTTGGGGTTTTGGCAGGCGGAACGGAGGCGAATTCGATTTCCGGCTCGCCCGATACATTTGAAGTTGTCATTCCATTTTGGTGCATGGGAAAGAGTTTCGCCACTGGAGAAACATTAAAGTTCAAACGCAAACTTTCCTTTAAAGTTTCCCGGACGTCTCATCAATCGAACTGGCAGATTCAACATTACGAGTTTCGTGGCGATGAGCCCTTGCCTTTTTGGCGACAACTTTTAGCCTGGATTATAATGAGTTTTATCGGGCCACTTTTATTGCTCACCTGGGTGTCGAGCCTCTTGTCAAACTATCCTGGCTGCGCGCTTACCGTAACTGGAATTTTAACGCTTCCTTTCGTCGGGCACGTCTCATTTGTTTTGGCTCAACTGGCGCGGTCATTTTAGGGCTCGTTATTTATATTATCATTGCGCTGTTGATAACCAGACGATTATTCACCGATGCGTAAAAATACTAAAGCGTAAACCTCAACTTCACTTTTATTTATCAAAAGGAGAATGAAAATGGATGAAAAAATTGGCTGTGTATGGGGCGTTGTTGGCCTTATTTTCATCGTGGCGATTTTATGGGTAGGTGGAAATCAACGCACAGAGATGACCTTCACCCCGCCGGGCACGGAAAACCTGAGCGGCCAGGTCCAATTCGAGGAGACGCTGAACGCACGTCACTGGCTTGGAGGGTTGATCAAAGGACAGCAACCCGATCTACAATTGGTCATGGGTAAACACCTCCGACCAGGCGACCAGTTGACCAGACTCACCATAATAACAAAACACACATTTTGGGATTTTTTTCTGGCCGTTATCACAATTGGAATTTATACGCCAGTCACAGTTAACGTTCAGGGGAGTATCGCTCGGCCCGGGTAGTCTCCCACGAAATAACAAAACTGGAAAATCCAAATGAAACACGGGTGGACTATTTTAAGTGCCACCCGTTTTTATTTTGTTGAATAAGATCAAGGAATCTGAATCGCCACATAAGATGTGTTTTGCCCGCGACGGTTAACGAGCAACACAACACTGTCGCCGCTTCGAGCGCGACACGGTTTTTGTCGGCTTGGATGAATTCGAAGTCAAAACGCCCGCGGATTTGCCGCCGGTTGAATCGAAGCCCAAAGCGAAAGCAAAAAATCGTCCAGAACTCTGGCGCAAGCCGTAGTAACATCTCAGAGTTGTAGCGCGGACATCTTGTCTGCTCCGTTTGGAGGGCGCTACGCTTCCCACCCATGCAAAATTTCAGCTTGCATCTCTCCGACAAGAACATTAGATTAGAATGAGCAAGCGCTTTTGCCCAATTAATGTCACCCTGTTGAAAAGGAGGTTGCCATGCTCCAACCGGCAAGAAAACATTATTCTACCGTCGCCGAGTATTTAGCCCGCGAGGAAGTTGCTGCTTACCGAAGCGAATATTATCAAGGGGAAATCTTTGCGATGGCCGGAGAATCGCTGAACCACAACCGCGTCGCGATCGATTTATGTGCGAAATTGAATCAGGCCATTCACACGCAAGGTTGTGAAGCCTTCGCCGAAAATGTGCGGGTTCGGGCCGAAGCCGTCGACCTTTTTGCCTATCCTGATGTTGTGGTGGTTTGCAGGACGCCGCAGCTCTATCAAGATCGGGAAGATACGGTCACCAATCCTTTGCTCATTATCGAAGTTTTATCCAAATCCACCAAAAGCTATGATCGCGGCGACAAATTCAATTTCTATCGCACGCTGTCGACGGTAAAAGAATATGTTCTGATCGAACAATATTTGATCCATGTCGAGCAATATTCTTTAAATGAAAACGGGGAATGGATGGTGACGGAGTATCGCGCAGCGGATGATGTTTTGAAATTCTCGAGTGTTGATTTTCAAATAAAAATAAACGAGTTTTACGAGCGGGTAAAGTGAAACTAATGGAAAGGATCACCATGCGAATTTTTTATCATCTAGCCAGAACCGTGCTCTCCCCTTTGGCCATTCTCGGCCTGCGCGCCGAGGCGGCCTACTGGCAGCAACGCCTCGAAGAACTGGAGGACAGCGTCGACGCACGGCTGGAAAATATGAAGCGCGAGTTTTATGCGGACCTGCGCCAGTTGGAGTTGCGCGTTGAGGAAGCGGAAAAGCGCAACAAAATGCTCAACCTGCGTCTGCAGGCGCTCGAAAAAGAATTGCGCAAACTGCCGAGCCTTCAGCCGCAGGCGGGAGCGCCGGATCATAAAATTGGTCTGGCTTGAAATCGGTCCGAAGTCCGAGGTCGAATGTCCGAAGTCTGCTCGCGGGTCAAAGGCGTGAACGGAAAACAGTATCGAAAAAAATTGCCCGTAAAAAAGAACACCCACAGAAACAAAAAGTTTTTCTGTGGGTGTTCTTTTTCGTGGGCGAAGGTTTTCGGCTTGATTACGGCACCTGAATCGCCGCATAAAACGTGTTCTGGCCGCGACGATTGATAAGCAGAACGGCGCTGTCGCCGCTTTGCAGGCGCGAGATCAATCGTTTAAATTCCTGCGCCGTGCTCACCTCCGTCCGGTTAACTTCTTTAATTAAATCGCCGCGCCGCAGGCCCGCTTCTTCGGCGGGGCTGCCGGAGGTGACGCTGCTAATAATCACGCCATCGTCGTTGCGATAACCCAACTGTTGCGCCATTTCCGGCGTGAGCGTTTGAATCGAGAGTCCGAGCTCTTCCCCGGACGTAACTTCAGGCTCGCTTTCATCCTGATTACCGCGACCGTCGGGATCTTTGGGGCGCTCGCCTAAAACCACCGAAATCGGCATCTCACGACCGTCGCGCAGCAGGTTAATTTTTGCTGTCGTGCCGGGATCGGCCTGCGCGACGGTTTGGCGCAGTTGTGTGCTGTTGAGAATTTTCTTGCCGTTAAAATTCGTGATAATATCGCCGCGCTGAATGCCGGCTTTGTCGGCAGGACCGTTTTTATTCACATCGCCGACGAGCGCGCCTTCGGTGCTCTTCAACTTCCATGCTTTCGCCATGCTCTCGTCAATGTCCTGCGGCGTCAGCGCGAGATAGCCGCGCGTCACTTTGCCCTGCGACACCAATTCATCCAGCACCTGTTTCGCCATGTTGATCGGAATCGCGAAGCCGATGCCGACGCTGCCGCCGGAAGGCGTGCTGATCGCGGTGTTGATGCCGATGACATTGCCGTCGAGATCGGCGAGCGCGCCGCCGCTGTTGCCGGGGTTGATCGAGGCGTCGGTTTGAATAAAATCCTGATAGGCCAGATTGAGACCGACGGTAGAGCGGCCTTTGGCGCTGACGATGCCCGCGGTCACGGTGTGCAAAAGCTCGAACGGATTGCCGACCGCAATCACCCACTGTCCGATGCGCACCTCGTCGGAATTGCCGAGCGTCACCGCCGGCAAATTCACGGCGTCGATTTTGATTACGGCCAGATCGGTCGAGGGATCGGTGCCGATGACTTTTGCGGTATACTTTTTATTTTCCCCGAGCATGACCGTGACTTTATCCGCTTCTTTGATCACATGATTGTTCGTCAAAATGTAGCCGTCTTTGCTCACGATCACGCCCGAACCCAGACCGCGCACGCGCTGTTGGCCATTGTCGCCGTCCGGATTATTGAAAAACCGGCGGAAAAATTCATCGCCAAAGAAATCGCGAAACTGATCGTTCGGAAGGCGCATGGCGCTGCGCCCTTCAACCGCTTGCTCGCTGAAAATTGGCACGACGGAGGCGTTCACTCTCGCCGCGGCTTCTTCGAACGCGGCGCTGAATTGCTGCAGGATCAATCGTCCCTGCGCGGCGTTGAGGCTGGTTGACGAAGGTCTGGTTTTATCTTGCGCCAAACTCGCCGGCACCGTTTCTATATGCGAAGCGACAATGAGGCCGCCAAGGAATCCGCCGATGAGCATCGTTGCGATGAGCAACGCGCGTTTATTTCGGTTGAACATCTTTTTACTCCTTTTATATTATATTGGGTTGCACTTAAAAACAAAACACCGACTTTAACAAAACAGCTTAATAATATAGACGGAAGAAAGAGTATAAAAGTTTGACGAAAAAGAACGGCAGCGCCCGTTAGCCTTTTAGTAGTCCAATCTGTGCAAAAAAAGCAAAAAAACCTCCACGCGGATTAAAAAACCACGCTGATAAATCCGTGTGGTTTTTTAATCCGCGTGGAAGTCTTTTTGGTTCCGGCTTGCCTTGGGTTGTGACGCTGCCGTGAGATTGGCAAAATTTGTATTCAAGAAAAACTCACCCTCCCGAAATCAACCGAAAATCGCCGTCGTTATTAAAATCGTAGAAGACAAACTGGCGGCCGATTTCGGCGTACGTCCACGTTTCATAACTCGCGTTGCTGCGCGTTGAGCGCTGGCGCTGCACGTTGTCGGGATCGCCGTAGATGATAAAAATGCGGCCGCGATCGGATCGCCAGCCTTCGACGCCGGCCCAGCGAAAGCGAAAATTGGCTTCCTGCACGCGCACAAAAAATTCCGCCAGCAGCGGGTTCTCATCCTGCTTGGTGGTCGTCGCCGGTTGGCGCGCCGCCCAGTACGCGTTGAAGACTTTGGTGCGCTCTTCCGGTGACGCGTCTTTCAGCGTTTGCCAGTCTTTGCCATCCATGATATAGCGCATCGGCTCGATAATCGCGCTGATGTTCTGGCCCTGCTGCGGACTGACGCCGACGTTGGCGTAAATCGACAGTGAGGCCTCAGCTTTCACGCCGTTTTGCTCGGCCCAAACTTTGAGCACCGTGACGCCCATGGCGAGCTTCTCCGCGGGTATCGGCAGCGAGGTGTAAGCGATAATTTCGGGCGCAACAAAATTGGCCTGCCGATTGAACAGCGCTTTGCCTTCGCCATCCTGCAGCTCGTATTGCAACTGCACCGGCTGGCCGGCCTGCATGCCGCCGACGGCAAACAGCGCAAAAAAATCTTTCTTGAAGCGATTCTGCCGAAAGGGAATGAGCTTGTCCGGTTGAAATCGCGCCAGCGAATCGGTGGTGAGCAACAGCTCGCTCACGTGCAGCTCCGAAAAAAAATCCTGCACCCGTCCGCTTTCCGTCGTCGTGCCGTTATTTCTCGCATAGCGATCGGTGACGGCGGCGTTCGCCACGTATTCGCCGACGGGGACGATCATCTCTTCGATCACGCGCAGGCTTTTTTCACGATCGATCGTTTCGTTGAAATTCTGCAAATCAATTTTGCGGCGGCGGTCGACGAGGCGAACGCTCTCTGGGAGACCTTTCTCCTGCAGCGAGAAGGTCAATTCAACTTCTGCGGCATAACCGTCGCGGGTTTTGATGAATTGCAGATCGGGGTAGCGCATTTCCGCGACGAAAACGACTTTGCCTTTGCCCTTCTCGGCAGCGGGCAAATTGACGATGCGCGCGCCCACGATCAGGCCCGCGCCGAAACGATTCGGGCGGTTGGGATTGCGCGCCGCCGGGCCGCCGCAACCAATGACGAAGATGAGAAAGAGCAACGAACTTATCCGCAAAAATTTATACATTTTGACTTCTCCTGAATTTCGCAACGAAAAAGCTTTTGAATTTTGCAACGAAAAGGGAACCGCAACGAAAAAAGCTTTTCTGAATTTTGCAACGAAAAGGGAACCGCAACGAAAAAAGCTTTTTTATATTGCGTCATTGGCTGCAAAGCAATTGCACCACAAAGGCACAAAGCTTTTCTTTGTGAACTTTGTGCCTTTGTGGTTTTATAATCTTCGCGATCCTAATGGTTTTTCCCGAGCCATCATGGCGTCACCGTCACGTTTTACTTCTTACGTTACACGTTACACGTTTCATCCCCTCAAAAATCCGTCCCGAATGAAAACAGATAGCGCGGTTTGCTGCTGCCGGCTAAGTTGGTGCGCCAGACGGAATCCATGCGGAGCAGGAAGATGCCGAGGTTGGCGCGGAAGCCCCAGCCGTAGCCGGCGATGATGTCGCGCAGCACGGTTTCGCCGTTGGCGTTCTTTTCGGTGGCGCGAAAACGTTTGTCGGAATTCCACGCCGAGCCGACGTCGAGAAAGCCGGCGCCGCGAATGCCCGCGATGCCGAGCGGCAAAGGAAAGCGCGCGATGAAATAATCCACCAGCGGCACGCGCAATTCCAGATTCAGCAGCGCGTAGCGGGTGCCAATCATCTCATAATAATTCGCCCCGCGCAACGGCGTCACGAACTGGCTGAAATAAAAATCCGTGATGTTGAACGCGTCGAGGTTTTGCCCGAATTTATAATTGAGCCAGTTATCGACGCCGCCGAGGAAAAAGCGCATCGGATTTTGGCCGCCGCTGACGCCGCCGCTGACTCGCCACGCGACGCCGAAGTCGCGCGAAATGCCGAAGTAATTGCGAAAATCCGCGAAGCCGGTCTGAAACGCAACCACCCGCGAGCCGACATCCGGCGCGTACATCACGCCAAAGCGATAGCGCGTGCCGGTGAACGGGCCGAAGAAACGAAAATGCGTGTTGTCGGAAACATACGCCAGCGTCATCGGAAACGCATTGGTGACGCGCGTCGGCAGGATATCGAAAAAGAAGCCGAGATTATTTTCCCGCAACTGCGTAAAATTCAAACCCACCTCCACACGTTTAAAGCGGGACAAAGGATAGGCCATGCCGATTTCAACGCCGAGGTTGCGCACGCGCGTGATGTCAAGGCTGGTTTGAAAAAAATTGGCGACATGAAAAAACTGCACGCCGAAATTGGCGCGGTGCGCGAGATTGGCCCAGCTCAAATAGAAAGCGCTGTTGGAAATAGTTCGAATAAGATTGATGCCGAGACCGAGCTGCTGATTGCCGGCGATATCGCTGATGTAAAACTGCGTGTAACCCTGCAATCCGAAAAACGGATCGTAACCGCCCGCGCCGCCGGCGTAATCGACGCTGAATTTGCGCCGGTACTTTTGAATTTTAAACGAGCCGTCCGGTTCCAAACGTTTGTCCGGCGATACCGCGACGACCGCGCCGTTTGCCGCCGCGCCGATTTTGCCGGAGCGAAAATCATGATCGAAGACGAATTTGTTGTACGGCCGCGTGTCGCGATCGAGTGTCGGCATCGCGGCGTCGTTGCCCGCGTGCGTGATGAGCGAAAACTCGCGGCCTTGCTTTTGTTCGCGTTCGCGAAACGGCGTGAGCGCCGGCGTGCGCAGCGTGTCGGCGTAATCAAACGGACTCTTCCACAGAAAAATGTCATAGCCGCCGCGCGAGAACGCGGTGAACGCGACGCGGTCGCCGCCGGCCGACGCCGCCAGTTGATTCGCGCCGGTGAGCAGGTTCGTCAGCGGTTTTTGCTCGCGCAACGTCCGGTCATACAGATAAATATTGTCAATGCCGTTTAGGTCGGAAACAAACAGCAGCGAATCCCCGTTGTGAAAAAACGTCGGCGATTTTTCGGCAGACGGACTCGCCGTGATTTGTTGCAATCCCGTGCCGTCGGGATGAATGAGAAAAATATCCGTGTTGGCAAAATCCGCGAGCGGCAACACCTCGCCGACTCGCCCGTCCACGGCTTGTCCCGCAAACGCGCCGCGATCGGAAACAAAGGCAATCGACCTGCCGTCGGGCGACCACGCGGGATCAAGATCGCTGAACGCGTCGTTGGTCACCTGTGCAATGTCACCGTTATCCAAATTCAACAACATGATATCGCTGCGGCCGTCTTTCATGCCCATGAAGGCAATGCTTTTGCCGTCGGGCGACCATGCCGGCGACCACAGGCCATCCAGCTTCGGCTGGTACGTGCGGATGATTTTGCTCCGTTCAACATCGACGAGATGAATCGCATCGTGTGCGCCGGCTTTGGCGGCAAATGCAATCTTTTTGCTATCCGGCGACCACGTGATGCCGGGACGCAGCCAGTGCAATTCTTCCAGCCCGCTTTGTTTTTGCGCGCTCACCAAACGGCGCGGTTTTTTGACTTCGAGCGTCGAGGTCACATAAATGTCGAACTTGCCGGAGCGATCGCTGATATACACGAGGCGATCACCGCTCGGACTCAACGCCGGACTGTTATTAATGAAAGCGTCGCTTTTGACGTGATTGGTGATCTGCGTCGCGAGATCCGCGGGCGCGGTGCGGCGCGCAATCTCCGGCCAGTATTCTTCGCGCATCCCCTGATGCCACGCGTCGCTGAAATCTTCCGTCGTCATGCCGAAGGCTTCGCGAATCGCGCGCTCGACGTTTTTCACGCGCCGCAGGGTCTGGTTGAATTTTGCGACTTTCTCCACGCCGTAACGATTCTCCATCCAGTAGGCCAACGCCTGCCCGCCTTTGTAGGCGAGAAACCCATTGAGCTGCGGAATCGGCGGCAAATACTCGGAGACCACGGCGTCGCGGATGAAATTGTCGGATTCCGCATCCCAGTGGCGCGCGAAATATTCGGCCTGGCCTTCGCCGAACCACAACGGCCACGCGAAACCGGAAATGCCGCGAATCGCCGCGCCCGCGCCGGTGCCGTAGAAAAATTGCAAATGCATCGCATGCGCCAGCTCGTGATGAATCACGTGGCGAAATTGCTCGAGCGAGCCTTCATACGGCAGCACGACGCGATTCTTGAAAAACTCGGTGAAGCCGCCGACGGACTCGTCCTGAATTTCGGCGCTGACGTTGGTTTCTTCAAAATCATTGTGCGAGTTGTAAACCAGAATCGGCGTGCGCGCCTGCATTTTAAAATTGAGCAGCCGGCTGATTTGATGATACGAGGATTCCGCCACGGCGGCGGTGAATTTCGCCGCGGTCTGGCCGCCCTCGTAAAAATAAATATCGTAGTGCTCGGATTGAATGAATTGCCAGTGGCGGGCTTGATACTGAATTTTATTCTGGCCGAAGCCCTGTGAAAAAACCGCAACCGGTAACACCAGCATAAAAAAAGCGGCAAGCAAAAAATGAAACAATTTTGGTTTCATGCGGGATATGCCTCATGGAAAATTGATTGGATGGCCGGAACGATCCGGCGGCCGTTCCGGTGCATAAAAACTGTCATGTAAGAAAATTAGGCAAGCGGTTTAAAAAAGCAAGTGTTTTCTGCATATAAAATAATACGCTATTTTGCAGATTTTCCCTAACTATTTTTTTAAAGTGCGCATTTATTATAAAGAGTAAAATCTGCAAATCATCGTTTAACCGCATCGTTTATTAATATAAAATAACACTTGCTTTTTTTGAAATATTTCGTTAAGATTGACAAAGTTGTCATTTATTTCCACCTTTCGATGCGGTGATTCTGCATGAATGTGAATGAACTAGCTTTCAGCCTTCGTTGGCGCCAACCGGGTGGTATCATCGCGCTCCTATTTATTCTCGGCACATTTTCGCCGGCAACGGGACAAACCAGCCTCGACGTGCATGTCACCAACATTGCCATCGCCAGCGGGCTTTCGGCGCGCGGCCTGACCGCGGCTTTCCCGCATCCGGTGCTGGCGGCGATTACGGTCACGGATGACAACGGGAATCCCGTTTCGGGGCTGGCCGACACTTCGCGTTGGCTGGCGCCGCGGGACCTCGCTGAGGCCGGCCTCCCGGTCGCGCAAATTTGGAAACGCCTGTTGGAATATCACCGCGATGCTCCTTCTTTTCCATCCAATCCTGATATCTATCAGCAGAACCCCGCGCCGTTATTGACCGAATTTCGACAAACCACGCCGTTTCCGACCAGCACGATGCTGGTGATGGATGTGAGCGGCAGCATGAGCGAAGAATTGGCTGATGCGAAAAGTGCGGCCCGGCTTTTTGTCGACCTGCTTCGCCCCATTGATCGCGCCGGCGTCGTCCAGTTTTCTCACACGATCGCCGCCTTCCAGGAATTTACGAATGACAAACAAAAATTACTGGCGATTATCGATTCGGCGAAAGCCGACGGCGCCACGGCGCTTTATGATGCGCTCGTGTATGCCGTGCAAGCGACCAGGCGCGAAAACACCCGGCGCGCCATTATCGTTTATACCGACGGTGTCGATATCAGCTCGACGCTGACCCCGACCGCGGTAATCGACAGCGCGCGGTTTTACAGCACCCCCATTTTTACCATCGCGCTGGGCACGGGAACCAATCCGGACACGCTGAAGCGCATCGCCAAAGAGACCGGCGGTCTTTTTTTTCAAACGCGGGATGCGGTTGAGTTCAAAACCATCTATCAACGCATCGCCGCGTTGATTCAAAACTTTTACATGCTCGCCTACAGTTCGCCCGATCCGGTACGCAACGGCACCTGGCGTCGTCTTGAGGTCACGGTTTGTGACGAGCGGACACGTCTCGGCACGAGCACCGGCGATTATTTTGTGCCAGGCGGCCCGCCGTTACGAGACACCGATCTGACGCCGGCTTTGACGTCATTCACCGATCTGACGATTCTGGAAAACGGCAAACCCGTGAAAGCGGTGCGGCCGGGCGATCAATACACCTATCGCCTGCGCGTGCGCAATCACGGTCCCGAGCGCGCCGAAAGCGTGCGTCTCAATCAATTGCTGCCGCCGGCGGTGAATTTTATTGGCGCAACGAATCTTCCTTTTTATACGACACGCGACTCGCTCGTCTGGCAAATTGCGCGGCTCGATGCCGGCGCGACGGATTCGATCACCGTCACCGCACAGTTTGCCGCGAATGCGCCGCCGACTGTGCAACAGCTCATCAGCCGCCTCACCTCGTCAGCGCACAATGATAACACGCCGAACAACAACACCGCCCGCGATACCGTGCGTGCGTCTTTTGCAACGCCGCCGACGTTTACCGATCTCGCCGTCACGCAGTTTGTCAGAACAGATTCATTTGTTGTCAGCGGCAACGACACGGTTTATTTTGCCGGAAGCGGCGGAACCATCAACTATCGCGTCGTGGTCACCAACCTCGGTTTGATTGCGGCGCGCAATGTTCGCGTCACCGATTTTTTGCCGGACTCCGTGCGCGCGAGCAATTTTCAACCCTCGCCGGCCGGCGCGAATGCCGATTCGGTTTTATGGACGATAGCGAGTCTGCCGTCGCAGAGCAGCGCAAGTTTTACATTTAACGCCACGGTTGCGCCGAAGATGCCGGTGGGAACGAATTTGCTCATTAACCAAGCGACGGTGAAAGCGGATAATGAAGATCCTGCCAAGCTCGCGAATAATACGTCGATTGACACGGTCTTCAATATTAATAAACCGCCGGCAATTGCTGATCTTGCGCTCAACCTCAACTCGCGCACCAACAGCACGATCGTTGAAAATGGCAGAATTGTTAATACCGTCAAACCCGGCGAGCCGATTGATTACAAAATCCGCGTGCGCAATCTCGGGCCTGAATTGGCGAACAGCATTCGCGTGCGGCAACTGCTTCCCGACTCCGTGCGATTTGTGGCGGCATCGAAGCCGCTTGCAATCACGAGTCGAGATTCGTTGATCTGGCAAATTCCGCAGCTCGCTTCCGGCGGCGTTGATTCAATCACGATCTCTGTTCTATTCGCCGCGCGCGTGCCGCCAACATTGACACAGCTCATCAGTCGCGCGAATTTGACTTCGCCGAATGACATTTCACCCGCGAACAATGCGGCTTCGGACACCGTGCGCGTCATCATTCCGCCGCGATTAACCGATCTCGCGATCACTTTAAATTCGCGCACCAACAGCGCGATTATTGAAAACAACCGCATCATCAATGCCGCCAAACCCGGCGAGCCGATTGACTATAAAATCCGTGTGCAAAATCTCGGCCCGGAACAAGCGCCGGATATTCGCGTGCGGCAATTGTTTCCCGACTCCGTCCGCTTCGTTGCCGCCTCAAAACCGCTGGCGATTTCGAGCCGTGATTCGTTGATCTGGCAAATTCCGTTACTCAACGCCGGTGGGGTTGACTCCATTACGGTTTCGGTTCTCTTCGCCGCGCGCGTGCCGCCAACCTTGACGCGCTTGATTAGCCGCGCGAATTTGATTTTTGCAAATGAGATTGCACCGGCAAACAACTCGGCGTCGGACACGATTCGCGTGGTGATTCCGCCGCTGCTCACCGATCTCGCCATGACATTAAATTCGCGTACCAACAGCACGATTGTCGAAAACGGCAGAATCGTTAATGCAGTCAAGCCCGGTGAGCCGATTGATTACAAAATCCGCGTGCGCAATCTCGGGCCGGAATTGGCGAACAGCATTCGCGTGCGGCAACTGTTTCCCGACTCCGTTCGCTTCGTTGCCGCCTCAAAACCGCTGGCGATAATAAACAGAGATTCGCTGATCTGGCAAATTCCAGCGCTCGCTTCCGGCGGCGTTGATTCAATCACGATCTCTGTTCTCTTCGCCGCGCGCGTGCCGCCAACATTGACACAGCTCATCAGTCGCGCGAATTTGACTTCGCCGAATGACATTTCACCCGCGAACAATGCGGCTTCGGACACCGTGCGCGTCATCATTCCGCCGCGATTAACCGATCTCGCGATCACTTTAAATTCGCGCACCAACAGCGCGATTATTGAAAACAACCGCATCATCAATGCCGCCAAACCCGGCGAGCCGATTGACTATAAAATCCGTGTGCAAAATCTCGGCCCGGAACAAGCGCCGGATATTCGCGTGCGGCAATTGTTTCCCGACTCCGTCCGCTTCGTTGCCGCCTCAAAACCGCTGGCGATTTCGAGCCGTGATTCGTTGATCTGGCAAATTCCGTTACTCAACGCCGGCGGGATTGATTCTATCACGGTTTCGGTTCTCTTCGCTTCACGCGTGCCGCCAACCTTGACGCGTTTGATTAGCCGCGCGAATTTGATTTTTGCGAATGAGATTGCGCCGGCAAATAATTCTGCAACCGACACGGTGCGCGTGGTCATTCCGCCGGCAATCACGGAACTCGCGCTCGCTCTCAATTCGCGCACGAATAGCACGATCGTCGAAAACGGCAAAATCGTCAATGCCGTTAAACCGGGCGAGCCGATTGATTACAAAATCCGTGTGCGCAATCTCGGCCCGGAATTAGCGAACAGCATTCGCGTGCGGCAATTGCTTCCCGACTCCGTGCGCTTCGTTGCCGCCTCAAAACCGCTGGCGATAATAAACAGAGATTCTCTAATTTGGCAAATTCCGCAGCTCGCTTCCGGCGGCGTTGATTCAATCACGATCTCTGTTTTATTCGCCGCGCGTGTGCCGCCAACGTTGACGCGTTTAATCAGCCGTGCGAATCTGACGTCGCCGAATGACAATTCGCTGGCGAACAATTCCGCAAGCGACACGGTGCGCGTGGTGATTCCGCCGCCATTGCCGCCGACCGATCTCGCGGTGACGCTTACGTCGCAAACCGGTCTCACGCTATTTGAAAATGGCCGGTTCGTCAATGCGGCGAAGCCGGGGCAGCGCTATGATTATCGGCTGCGCATGCGCAATCTCGGCCCGGCGCGCGCCGAGAATATTCGCCTGCGCCAATCGCTGCCGGATTCGGTGCGTTTCGTCGCCGCTTCGCAACCCCCGGCACTGGCGACGCGCGATTCGCTGATCTGGGAGATCACTTCGCTGAATGCCGGCGGCAGCGATTCCATCAATGTCACCGTGCAATTCGCGCCGAGCGTGCCGCAAAATCTGGCGCGGCTGATCAGCCGTCTCACGCTCTTCGCGGCCAACGACAATTCGCCGAATAACAATGTTGCTCGAGATACCGTACGCGTCGTGATTCCACCGCCGCCGGGCTCGCGGCCTCTGATTGAAGCGCGGCCTCCGGAAGTCACCGTCGGAGACAGTGTGCGCGTGCGCGTGCAAGTTCTCGCGCCGGTCGCCGCGTGGGATTTGTGGGTTTATTATGCGAACGGCCAAGTCGATTCTTCGTATGCCGACGCGTATATCAAAACGACGCGGCTGACGCCGAATGTGTGGTTTGACGTCAAGCCGATTTTTACCAACACGCGCTTATTCACCTCGGCGAAAGAAGAAGACATTCGTTTTGAGATTCGCAGCCTGGACATCTTCGGTGATTTTGCAACGGCCAGCGCTGCGGTGCTGGTGCGCAGCAGCAACGATCTGCTGTTGGATCGCAACGTTTACGAAGCCGACCTGCAATCGCCGCTGGGAATTAATTTCAGGTTGAGTTCGAATCGCGAGGCGCGTTTGGAGGTTTACGACCTCAACGGCGTGTGCATCACCAAATTAGTGCAGGCGCCGTTCAATGCGGGCTGGAACACTTATAATTGGAACGGCCAAACCGAGACGGGCCGGCCGGTCGGCAGCGGCGTTTATATCATCGCGCTGCGTTCGGGCGAATTCAATGCGTGGAAAAAATGTATCATCGTGCGATGAATATAATATTACTTCGGAAAATTAACATGCCCGCGAATATTATTAACCACAAAGAACACAAAGCACACAAAGAAAGAACTTTGTGCTCTTTGTGGCCTTTGTGGTGCAGCTTTGGCTGCGCCCGTCGGGGTTGTGGCCAAAGCCGCGCGACAAGAAACATTTACTCGTCCGCGGCCATGATTTTTGCATTATTGGCGCTGATCGTTGCGCCGTCCCGCGTGGCGGGACAAATCCGGCAGGGCGCGTCGTTACTGCAATTCACGCCGGGCGCGCGCGAGCAAGGCATTGCCGGCAGCCTGACGGGCGTGATCGATGATGTGCATGCGATTTATGGCAATCCGGGCGCGGCGGGATTCCTGCGCGAATGGCAATGGTCGGCGACGTATGCGCAATGGATTGCCGACGTGTACAGCGCCTCGCTGCTCTATGGCAAACGCCTCCGCACGCCGTGGAGCGAAAGCTCGCGTTTCGCGCTGGGCGTGGCGTATCAGGGCGTTGGCGATTTCAACAGCACGGCGCAACCGGGCGCGACGGTTTCGGCAAATGATCTCGTGGCGGCGTTGAGCTTTGGGCAACCATTGAGCCGGCGCGTTGCCTTCGGCATGAATGGCAAATATCTTCGCAGCAAGCTGGCGCAATATGACGCCGCGTCGTGGATGGTCGATGCCGGCCTGCTCTGGCGCTCGGCGCGGTTCCGTTTTCTCAATACCGGAAAAAATTTTCTCGATGACGGGATTTTTTCCGCGGGCCTTGCGGTCACGCAGTTCGGCCAGCCGCTGACGTTCATTGCGAACGAGACGCCGTTGCCGCGCACGTTTCGCGCCGGTGCGGCGTTCAACACCGGCTCGCACAACGGCTTGCAACTGCATCTCACCGTCGATTACAAAAAAGCGCGCGACCAACAGGGCTTCGTCAGCTTCGGCTCCGAAATGGCGTGGAACCAAATTCTGGCCGTGCGCGGCGGCTACGATTTCAACGATTGTTTGCTCAGCCATTTCAGCTTCGGCCTCACGCTGCGATTGGATGATCGCAACACTTTTGCGAGCGTGTTGCCGGGCCAAAACAAAGCGCTGCGTTTCGACGTCGCCGCGGTCGAAGATAATTTTCTTTTTTCGCGCACGTATCGCGGCAGCGTGACGCATCAGGCGATCGATCCGGAAGGCTTTGAATTTATCAGCCCGTTGCCGGGCGCATTCATCAAATCCGACAGCGTGCTGCTCGCCTGGGAAGCGACACGCGATCCGGATTTGTATGATGACGTCGATTACTGGGTGATCGTGGAGCGCGACAGCTTGAAACTGGCGAAAGCGATTAACACGGCAAAACACAACGACGCCGCGCTCTTCCAGGCTTTGGAAAGCTCAAATTTCTTTATCACCCGGAAACCCAACGGCACGACGCTGCAACTCACCGATCTCGAAGGCGGCGATTATTTCTGGATGGTGATGGCGTATGACCGCGACCGGCACGTGCGTTTCGCGCGCAAAAATAATCGCCAGATTCAACGCTTTCGCCTCGCCGCGCCGGACGTTGAAATCACCAGCATGACTTTTGATTATCATCCGTGGATTACCGAAGATGATTTGCAGGGCACGCTGCAATTCACCGTCAAAAATACAGGCGACGGCGCGGCAAAAAATATTTCGTTCACACTCGTTGATTCATCAGTCGCCACGAACGGCGCCGCGGCAAAGCAATCCCGCCTTATTCCGCAATTGAACGCCGGCGCGGTGGATACGCTTAAAATGGAATGGCGCACGCCGCACGCCGGTTTGCACCATTTGGCCGCGCGTCTCGACGCCGAGAATCGCTGGCGCGAGCGCGACAAGAAAAATAATCAGCGCCGCGCGGAATTTTATACGATTCCGAAAGGCCGCTTCGCGACCGCCGATACGGCCCTCGTGCTCAAGCAATTGC
>Ga0247727_10004733_pt1 | contig 28546 bp, 22 predicted proteins | sample WisWelCaveWW1625_FD_202498 | JGI IMG/M metagenome (GOLD analysis project Ga0247727, IMG submission 202498) | Biofilm microbial communities from Wishing Well Cave, Virginia, United States - WW16-25 | ecosystem: Environmental > Aquatic > Deep subsurface > Groundwater > Cave microbial mat | place...
GCGAAATGATTTGTTCACGCGTCAATTGTTGCATACCATTATAATATAAGCAACAATGACGCAAAAACCTCGGACTTTTTTTAAAATTCCTAAAAACTTTTCTCAGATAGCTGAACAGTTACGATTTATTTGGGATTTGTCAGTAACGGTGGATTGGAGTCGGTTGCAGCAAGTTTTGCCAAAAACAGAACCAAGCGACGGATTTTTGGAGGGTTATTCAAAAAATTGCAGGGTTGCGTTTTTGCAAAAACTTAGCGCGGGAACCTCCCACCACTCAACGCCGTAGGCGTGGAATTTTTATAGATTCGATCAAACAAGATGATCCCAACCCCGTTAGGGGGCATGTGGGTGCGCCGATGACATGTCACGCCGATGGCGTTTTGGAATTTTGTGATAGACGTTTTCTATAAACAATTCACTCCTATCGGAGTGAGCGATGACGGGCTATTCTTCCACCCTGCGGGCGTAGCCAGCTCCCTGTGAAAGGCGCGTTGCATGAGGCTGTTGAAGAGATGCTCCAACTCCTGCTCAGATTGGCGCTGCCTGACGCGCAGGGATTCGACTTTGGCGAAATCTACAACCACGCGAAATAAAACCTTTGATCTTTTCCTGGCTGCAACCTTGAAGGATAATGGCATCGAGCGCCTTTACACGGGTAATGTCGAGGACTTCAAAGATTTTGCTTTTTTGCAAGTTGTAAATCCTCTGGCCTACCCCCTTTTTTTGCCAAGTGCGATTTTGTTAGTTTGATTGGGTGTGATGTACTGAAATATTGCCTCAAAATTCTCTTGCCCATTTGCCGAGATTCTCTTATTATTCTTCTCATGCTCGAAATCGTTTTCCTCGGCACCGGCGCGGCGGCGGCGATCAATGAGCGCAACCTTTCCGGCACGGCTGTCATTCGGCAGGGCGAATTTTTTTTGTTCGATTGCGGCGAGGGCACGCAGATGCAGTTTCGCAAAGCCGGTTTGCGTCCGGGGAAGCTGCGTTATATTTTTATCACGCATCATCTCTTCGACCTGCCGGGGTTGTTGACGAGCTTGCACATGGCCGGTTGCCGGCAGCAGATTGAATTGTTCGGGCCGGTCGGCATCGCCGAGTACATGCGTTTGCACCAACAGCTTTGCCAATTCACGCTGAATTATCCATTGCGGATTCGACGTTTCCGCATGTTGATGCGGATCACGCGCATGACACCGGCCATTCGACGGCAACGGATGCGGCGAATTTGGCGCAAAAGTGCGGCGTCCGGCAATTGCTCTTGACACATTTTAGCGGTAGATTGACGCAAGATGATTTGCCGCTTCTCGCTGCCGAGGCGCGAGCGATTTTTCCCAACAGTTTTGCGGCAACGGATTTGGCGCGGTTTGCTATTGCCCGGCGCGACTAAATTGGGAAATTTGCAACAAAAAGGGAACTGCAACGAAAAAGCATTTTTAAAGTCAGAAAAAATTTCTAAAGGAAAAAAGCATGCCTGATTTCAGCCGAATCGAAGCCGTTCTTTTTGATGTGGGACAGACCTTTCTTTACCCCGACTTTCCGTTTTTGAAGAATTTGCTGGCCGAATATGATGTGTCAACCGAATTTGAAACACTCAACAAAGGGGCGGCCGCGGCGAGGGAAAAAACTTTTCGCCATCGCGAGCAAGAAAATTGGAAAGAGTATTTCACGCATTGGATGCAGCTCGCCGGCGCGCCCGAACAAAAAATCCCGGAAATCTTGCAGCGCATTTTCGAACGCCACCAGCGCGAGCATTTCTGGAATTGGCTGGATCCGATCGCGCCGGAAGTTTTTGACCAGCTCAAAAACTTCGGCTATCGCCTCGGCGTGATCTCCAATTCCGACGGCTCGATTGCCGCCGCAATGAAAAAATTCGGGTTGGCAAAATTTTTTGATTGTATTCTCGACTCGCGCGTGGTCGGCGTCGAGAAACCCAATCCAAAAATTTTTGCAATGGCATTGCAGTTGTTGAATTTGTCAGCGGAAAAATGTGTTTATGTCGGCGACAATTATGACCGCGATGTCATCGGCGCGCGTGGTGTCGGGATCACGCCGATTCTGCTCGATCCATTCGAAGTGGTAGCGGAACGGGACGTGATACGGATTAAAAAACTGGGGGAATTGGCCGGCGTTTTAAAAAAGCAAGCCTCATCTCAAAATAATCCCAATTGATTCTCGTCGCCGCGCCTGACCGGTTCGCGGCGTTTGGGCGCTTGCCATTTTTCGTAGGCCTTGAGCTGTTCTTCAATATCCGCCAAAAAACGCGAGGGCGGATTTTCCTGTGCGCGCCCGAAGAGCAGCCGGCGTTTGGCGCGCAGCAAATAAAGTTGTTCTTTGGCGCGGGTCATGCCGACGTAAAACAATCGGCGCTCTTCTTCAACCGCGCTGGTCAAGCCGGATAATTGCATCGGCAACAAAGTTTCTTCACAGCCGGCGATGAAAACCACGGGGAATTCCAAGCCTTTCGCGGCGTGCAAAGTCATCAACGCAATCTTCTCGGCGCGCGGATCGAAATGGTCGGCGGCGCCGGCGAGCGCCAATGCGTCAAAAAATTTTCGCGCCGATTCGCGGCGGTCGGCTGAATCATAAACTCGCGCCAAGCTGAGCACGCGCTGAAAATTGTTAGACAATTTTTCGTCGCCATTCATGAGAGTTTTCCAAGTTGGCAGATTGAACAGGAATTGGATGGCTTCGCCGAGTCCATTCGTTTCGAAACGCCGGCTCGCTTCCTGCAATTCGCAAGAAAATGCAATCAACGCGAGTTTCTGCTTTTCCGTTAAAGCTTGCTCTTGTCGTAAAAAAGTATCGAGCGCATTCTCTTCAAGATGGTGGATGTTTTTAAAAAATGTTTCGGCGCGTTGGGCGGTTTGTTCGCCGATGCCGGCGACGGCAATTTGCAGTAATTGCGCCGAATTTTTCGGCGCGATTTTTAACGCCGGGCTTTGCCGCGAAATGCTGCACAACCAACGCACGGCCGCCGTCAACTCCCGCGCGCCGCGCTGATTTGCCAAAGGCGCGTCGCCGGAAATTTGATAGGGCATGCCGGATCGCGTCAAGGCTTCTTCCAAAGCCGGGCGCAAAGCATTGAGGCGATACAACACTGCGAAATCGCCGAAGGTGCATTCGCTTTCGCGCTCTTTTTCGACGCGTCCGGAGTCCTGCGAAAACAGGCTGGTGCCGCCCACCATTTTTTCGATTTGATGAACGATGTACTCGGCTTCGGCTCTTTCGGTTGGTGCGGCGTGAATCGTCAAGCGTCCCTCGCTTAATAAAGTCGGCGAGAGCGGCATCACAAAATTCTCGTTGCCGGCCGCGATGACTTGCGTCGAAGCCGAGATAATGGTTGGCGTTGAGCGATAATTCTCTTTCAAACGCAATTCGGCGGCGTCGCCAAAATCTCGCGCAAATTGTGAGAAGTAACTCGCCTTCGCCCCGCGAAAACCATAAATCGCTTGATTCGGATCGCCGATGGCCGTCAACACGGCGTTATCATGAACGAGTGATTTGAGCAATTGATGCTGCGCGGGATTAATATCTTGATACTCGTCGACAAAAATCCAGCAATAACGCTGATGGACTTCGTTCCGTATGTCAGTGTCGTCGAGCAAGCGAATTGTTTCCAACAACAAATCGTCGAAATCCAATTGGCCGCGCGCGCGCAAAGCTGAATCATGCGCATTTGCCTCGGCGTGATTTTCGGAATCGAAATTCCTGCTCGCCTTCCGGCGCGAAATCGCCTCGAGCAGATCATCGCGTTCGGACGCCGATTTCTCCGGCCACAATTCTTTCGCCAGCTCGCGCCGTTCTTCCTCGCCGATAATCTCAAAATCCGGCGGCAGATTGGCGTGCTGATAATATTTGCGCAACAAGCCAAGACAAAACGCATGGAACGTTCCCACCGTCATTTTGGCGGCGGCACCGCCAGCTAATTTTGCCGCTCGTTGCCGCATCTCCTCCGCCGCTTTGTTGGTAAACGTGATCGCGAGAATTTCTTCCGGGTCGGCGAATTGCTCGACGACAAAAACCATGCGATGCGCCAACGTGTGCGTTTTGCCCGTACCCGGGCCGGCCACAATGAGCAAATGACGGCGGTCGTGCGTGGCGGCTTGATATTGCGAAGGGTTGAGGGATTTATGTTTGCCGCTCGTTACTGGCTGCTCAAGTTTTGTATCTTGCCTGACTTTTTGAAATTGATATGACGCTTTGGCTTCGTCACGAATCGTTTCAAGGCGCGGTGGTTTCGTTTCACGATACGCCGAATTTCTAGGGATGGTTTTAATTGTGGCTGGGCGTTGTTGGATGACCTCTTGATCTAACAAACTAACTTGCGTCGTGAACTGTTCGCGTTCTTCCGGCGCGAACAAATGAATCACGCCGTATTCACCATCATATCCGCCGGCGATTTTGACTTCGCCAACACGCATGCGCCGCACGCCTTCAGCAACGACGCTGCCGGCAACACGTTCGATATCTTCAATCGGCGCTTCACGAAGAATAAACAACTCATTGCCCAATCCCGCCAACAAACGTTGAAAAATCTCTTCGACGCCTTTGGTTTCCGCTTTTTGGTTTTTGGCGTCGCCGATAATTTCCGGCAACGGAATCAGGTTGCAATACGCCCGCGCCCGCGGCGGCTTTTCGCCTTCGGGGCGGTCGGCCAACTCTTCGACCCGCGCCATCACCCCGACGGTTACCGGCTTGCCGCAAACCGGGCAATGGCCTTGATGGGCTTGCGTTTCGCGCGGATGCAAGCGCGTTTTGCACAAACGATGGCCGTCGTAATGATATTTGCCTTCTTCGGGAAAAAATTCGAACGTGCCGAGAAAACCAGGATCGCGTTGATCTTTCAGCGCATTAAAAATTGCCGGATAGGATAATTCCGTGTCAAACACATTTGCTTCGCGCGCCAGCTTTTGCGGCGAGTGCGCATCGGAATTGGAAACCAGCACGAAACGGTCGAGCTGCCGCAGCCGCCAATTCATCGGCGGATCGGAGGAGAGCCCGGTTTCGACGGCGAACACATGCGGCGTCAAATCCGCGAAACAATCGTCAACCGCATCAAATCCGCCTTTGGAGCCGAGCATGGAAAACCACGGCGTCCAAATATGGGCGGGAATAAAAAACGTCAACGGATCGGATTCGAGCGAAATTTCCAACAGATCACGCGAATCGAGGCCGAGAATCGGCCGGCCATCCGAGCGGATGTTGCCGATGGTCTCAAGGCGCGCCTGAATTTTTCGCGCCGCTGCAAGGCTCGGAGCAAAAACGAGATTGTGAACTTTGCGAACTTTATCGAGGCGTTTATAGATATTGGAAATTTCCGCCGTCAACATGAACCGAACTTCGCCGCGGCAAGCTTTGGGAACTTCGGCGATGGTCGAGCTCGCAAATTCATCTTTCAGTTTGAACAAGCCTGCTTCTGCCGGCTCCAACTTTTTTTCCACTTCATCCAGCCAACCCGGATGCGTGAAATCACCGGTGCCGACGACGGTCACGCCTTTCAGTTGCGCCCACTTGCTGAGATGCTCAAGATCGAGTTGTTTGCTGGTGGCGCGGGAGAAATGTGAGTGCAGGTGGAGATCAGCGACAAACTTCATTGGCCTTTCCTGATTTTCTTGTGGAATGTATGCTACGAAATGGCGGCGAGATTTGCAAGCGGAAAATTTTCTTGTTCCGTTGCGCTTTTCTGCGTAAATTTCCTCCGCGTTGTCAAAAAATTTCACCAAGGGAGAATTATGCGAACTTTATTTTTACGGCTTCTCACGCTGATTGCAATATTGACGGCTTTCACCGTTCACGGCAGAAACGAGCCAAGCAGATATCAGAAAGCTCGCGTGCAAATTCAAATCGTCGCGGATTCGGCCAATTCATTGCAGGCGAACGTGGAAGTGCCGGTCGGCACTCCGGCGCGAGACTTGATGGAGCGTTTGTTTAAAATGAACTATGTCGATTTCACCCGCAAATTCGTGAGCGGTATTGCCGGCTTTACGGCTTCCGCAAGAGAGAAAAAATTTTGGCGATTGGAAATAGACGGCAAGGATTCAGCAGTCGGTATTGCCGACATCAAAATCAACAAGGCGATGCAGATTCGGTGGGTGATTGCAGAGTTCAAATGATGATTTTATTTTGCGGACAGCTCATGAAAGCCCGCGGCGGCGAAACTCCCTTCTTTTGCGCGTTTCTTTCAGTCCCATGCCGGCGATGACAATGATCCAAACGACAAAACCGACGGCGACGCATAGCACGACGGTTGAACCAACGCTTAGGCCCATCATAGCGCTTCACTCCGTTTTGTAAATTCGTCCAGTACTCGACCGCATAATTTTATAAAATGAGTGCATGTGCCGTTTTGTTTCTGGAGCAGAGTTTGCGATTTTTTATAATGCCGCCCGCGCCATCGGCATGACACGATCCCGCAAATAATTGGCGTAAAATGTTTTTGCCTTGTCGCGGTTTAAATTGGCGTAGCAATAAATACAGCCGTGCGGGCAACTGTCGTAGTAACCGATATCGCGGCTTTCGTAGCAGCCGCAATCTGCTCGCGTCGGCGCCGCGCGCAGCTTGCGATAGCGTTCGGGGGCAATCTCTCGAATCGTTTCTATGTCGACGCAACGTGATTTGGCGACGCCATTGATTTCGCAAAGCGCGTCCTGGCAGCAAGAGTATAATGTCATTCCATTCGCGCCGGCGATGGCGGCGAGTTGGCGCACGATGTCGAGCCGCTCGGTTAAGTCCGCGTCGCGAAAATTAGTGCCGTATTCGCGAGTGCTGTCGGCAAAATTGCGCCGCACTTTCAAATACCAACTGGCAAAAGAAAAATAACAACGCCGGGTCGCGCCCCGCAAGCGCGCCGCCAATTGGCCGAATTTCTCGATATGATAGCTCGGCGGCGTGAGATCGGATAAAACTATCGGATCGTAACGCCAGAAAACCTGGTTGGGATAGCGTTCCGCAAGGCGCAGAAAAGTGGCCAGCGCAAATTCCAACGGCGGATTGTTCGTCTCTAAAGTTTTCGGCAAGCCATTGATGGTAAAATGAAAATAATAGGCGCGCTGATAAAGTTCATCCAAGCGATCAAGATGTTTTTCGAGCGGATGCGGATTGCGCGTCCAAAATACGATAAAAAGCACCTCTGGCGGCTTTAACGAAAGTCGCACAGGTTTAAAGCTCATCGGGTTGGGATAGGTGGCATATCCCCGTTCCACTTGCCGCATGAACCAACCGGCGTAATATGCCGGGATGTCGGTGCGCCGGGAAACGGAGATGATGCGGGGAGAGATTTTATTCTGAGTTTGCATGTTTGGCGTAAAAAATAAAACGTGAATCGTAATACGTTTTACGTTCCACGCTTTACGGATTGAGCTTTCAACCATTCAACAAGATTATTTATTGCCGTATCCAACGCGGCAAAGTCGCCGTCATTCTCAATCACATAATCAGCGCGGTTGACTTTTTCTTCGAGCGGAATTTGATTCGCCAGGCGCCGGCGCACGGCTGCTTCATCCACGCCGTCGCGCTGCATGACCCAGGCGAGGCGTTTCTCCATTGGCGCGCTGACCACAATCATCACGTCCATAGCTTCATTCCAATGCACTTCATAATGCAGCGCCGCCTCGACGACGACAATTTTTTCACCTCGCTGCTGCAATTCATCCAATCGGCGCTCGACGGCGTTGATGACGCGCGGATGAATGATGCCGTTCAATTTCTCGAGTTGTTTGCGATCATTGAACACGACCTCGGCCAAAGCTTTGCGCTGCAAGTGGCCGGCAGTATCGTACATCGCCTCGCCAAACTCTCTTTTAATTTTACTGATAATCACTGGATCGGTTTCCGCAAGTTGCCTGGCCAAAGTGTCGGCATCGAGCACGGTAAATCCAGCGCTCGTGAGACGACGACGAACTTCCGATTTGCCGCAGCCGATTCCACCGGTCAATCCAACCACGAGCATACCACGCCTCCTTGCTTAAAATGGAATAATGGATAGCTGGAGTCATGGGGTTTTGGATTGATGGAGCCAATTAATTTTCAACGCCTCAACAATTCAACGATCCAAACTCCAGCAATCCATAACTCCGTTTCATCTCACAATCACAAACTTCGTCACCGTCGTTTGTTTTCCTGAAGTCACATAACACAGATAAACTCCGGACGGCGCAAACTTTCCTTGTGAATCGCGCGTGTCCCAATCCACGCCGCCGTTGCCGTCGAGTTCTTCCAACGTCTTGAGCACGCGGCCGGTCACGTCTAATATTTTGACGACTGCCTGCGAGGTCAGCCCGGCGATCGTTAGCGTGTTGTGACTCGAAGAAACAAACGGATTCGGATAAATCAACACCTGCTCCAAATTCGCGCTGGCCATGGCGAAACCAATCGCATCGCCTTCGCCGGATTGCAATGCAATTCCCGAGGCGCTGCGCAAGCCGGCTAACTCGATAACATAATTTCTCCCCAATGCGCCGAGCGCGCCCTGGGCAAGAGTCAATCTTATTGCGGCCGCGTCGCTTGCTATCACGGTCGCATGCGCGACCGTGATGCCAATTTGTGTTGTTTGCCCGAGATTTTTGATTTTATAATTGGCGATCGGCGCGACGCTGGCGGCATCGACCGGCAGATTGAAAGAAAGCAAAATTTGCCGCGGCGATTCGAGCGCCGCCGAGACAATATAAAAACGCGGCGGCTCCGGCGCAACGGTAAAATTGGCGCGGCTTTTTGTTGTATCGAGGGATACACGATCAACATCGACAGCGCCATTGACGCGCACTTGATAAGAACCGGGCGCGAAAGCAACCTGCGAAAAAGACAGAATGACTTCACTCCCTGAACGACTGAGCACCACGCTTTCCGGTTGGCGATGAGTTTGTTCGCCAATTTTATTCAAACCGAACAATGCCGTTTGACGCACTGATTCGTGCATCGGCTCATCGAATTGCACCGCCGCATGGTGCGGCGCGAAAAAATGCGCGGCGACGACTGCCGGTGGCTTGGATGGACGCGCGCTGATTTCAGCCGAGCGCGGGCCGATTTGCGTCTGTTGCTGCGCATCGAACGTGGCGACGGCGTAACGATAAACCTGTTCAGTCGTCAATAATGAGTCGCGGAAAAAATTTTCGGTTTTTATTCCCAACAACTGCAGCGGGGCGTTGCCCGCGCCGCGATAAATTGCGTACCCTTCCGCGCCGGCAATCGGCCGCCAAGTGAGCAACACGCGCGTCGCATCAAGCGGACGCGCGTCAATTTCGCCGGGAGACGGCGCGCCGGTTTGCGCGCCAGGCAATTGAAAGGCGCGCAGAATTTTTCCGTCGGAAAAATAAAATTCCGGCGGTTGGATGCCGGCCCAATTCGCCACCACCGTCGTATTGCTGCGCGCGGGTTGATTATGCCAAATCAATTTTCCCTGGCCGTGCTCAATTTTTACGACATACGCGTCGGGAAAGAGATTGAGAAAAAGCTCGTCACGACCGTCGCCATCAATGTCGCCGGCGCCGATGCCGGCATCAAAATCTTTCGGCGATTGAAAACCAAAGAACGCCTGTTCCCAAATCGGTTGATACTGATTGTCACCATTGGCGCGGTAAATCCGAAACAACCAATGGCGCGCGTCAAATTCATGTTCGGCATTCAACTCGGGATCGGAGTGACAGCCGGCGGCAAAATCCATTCGACCATCGCCGTCAAAATCTCCGGCGCGAATGAAATCGATGCTGTCGATCAGCGGCAGACTGTCTTTCCACGTCGCCACGAAGCGATTATTGCCCATGGTTTCGTAAATATACAAATCTCCATCATAGTCGCCAAGCAGAATCTCTTTGCGGCCATCGCCGTCGAAATCGCCGATCTCGCTGTGCGGCACGCCGGTGAGGTTGGCGCCGGTCGTGACATTGCGCAACGAATCGACGAATTGATATTGATTGTCGCGAACATTTTCGAGTATCTCGAAACGATCGCCGCGCCGCCCGATGATTTCCTGCCGGCCGTCGCCGTCGAGATCGGCGTAACGGCTGGCCCAGAAATCATTGGTATCAGCCCAAACCAGAACGCTTGGAAAAGCGTTTGGCGTTGTTGTTTCGTAAATGAAACTGTTGGGGCCGAGGCCGCCGAGAATTTCGGCGCGCCCATCGCTATCGCCGTCGCCGAGGTCGCGCGGAATACCGAAATGCGGGGTGGCGAAACGTTTGGCAAAACCATAAGTCTCGCGCTCAAATATCGCCAACGGGCCGATGCCGCCGTCTTTGCCGTAAACTGAAAGAACGATCTCGCCGCGACCATTGCGATTGAAATCGCTGGCGCGAGACAACAGCCATCCGGCAGGCAGCGTCAAGCTCGAATCAGGCGTATTGCCGAAATCCTTGAAGGTGATTTCAACGAACGGCGCCGCGCTGATCGGCGGATCGTTCAGAGCCAAAAGATAATTTTGGCCAATATTATTTTCGCTGCTCTTCAATCCGGCGCGATTCGTGGCTTCCACAAAAAATTCGATTTCGCCGCGCGCGAGTTGTTGCGAGAAATTGAAGCGGTGCGTCTTGGTTAAATAATGCAGCGGCAAAGTCGAATAATTCGCCGCGCTTTTTTGACGCCACCAAAGAACGGCCTGGCAGAGATCGTCCGTTGAGAATTCAATCAAGACACTTTGAAAAATGCCGTCGATCATCGGCGTCATTTTTATTTTGCCAAAACGCGGCGGCGTGTGATCGAGAAAAATACGAATTTTTTCTTCAATACTGCGGCCGTTTTGCTGTTCAACCATGAGCCGCAACGTGTAACTGGTGTCGGCCAAATTTGCCAATGTCCAAACACCGAGCGAGTCGGCGATGACTTGACGGTTAGCGGAATAGCTGATTCGCATCCATTCATTGGGATCATCGCCGACGCCATAAGAAAGTTCATAGCCGCTCATGAAAGCGCCGAGCGCCGTTCCGCGAATCACCACATTGCCGCCGGCAAATCCGGCATCCATCGCGGGCGCGTGAATTTCGGCGCGGATCACTTGCTGGATTTGCAAAGCTGCGGCGGCATCGATTCGTCCCGCGCCATAAAAGCGATCCCATCCGCGAACGCCCAAATCATGCGCGCTGTTCGCCATCGCCGCGCGCACCATTTCGTTGCTCCAATCGGGATAACGCGACAGAAGCAAGCCGGCGAGCGCTGAAACAAACGGGGCCGAGGCGGAAGTTCCTGCAAAGAGTCCGTAGGCGCCGCCAAGCGTCGCCGTCCAAATTTCGAGGCCGGGCGCAACGACGTCGATGGTGGCGCCGTAATTTGAGAACCCGGCCAATTTATCGGTTTTGTTGGTCGCGCCAACGGAAATCGTTTCAGCAAATCCGGAGGGATAATGCGGCGTATCCGTTGCAGAATTTCCCGCGGAAGCGACGAGCACGACGCCGCGACGATGCGCAAAACGAATGACGTCGCGCAGCATCGGCGAAACGACAACGTCACCGAAACTCATGTTGATGACGCGCGCGCCGTTCATCACGGCGTAAACAATCGCCGAAGCGACGTCGTCTTCTTCGAGCAGGCCTTGACTCGTTCCGGCGCGCAACGGCATCGCGCGACAGCCCGGCGCGAGGCCGGCGATACCGATGCGATTATTCGCGGTCGCGGCGACAATGCCGATCACAGCGGTGCCATGTCCATTTTCATCCGTGGGATCGTTGTCGCGATTGCGATAGTCGCCGCCATCGGGGAAACTCGGGGCGTCGGTAAAATCCCAGCCGCGAATGTCATCAATAAAACCATTTCCGTCGTCGTCGATATTGTTAAAATCGCTCGAATCAACTTTGCCGTTGCGATTCAAATCTTCATTGGCATTGATCCAGATGCCGGTTTGCAGATCCGGATGCTTGAAATCAATGCCGGTATCAATGACGGCAATGAGAATATTCGGATCGCCCGTTGTAATGCGCCAGGCTTCGGGAATGCGAAGGGTCTGTAAGGCCCATTGCAAAGTGAAAAGGGAATCGTTGGGCAAATAAGCGAAAGACGGAGCGATAGAAACGGCGGGCAAAGACGCGGTTGCAATTGTGAAAATATGATTGGGTTGGGCGTATTCAATTTCCGGAAGTTTGCTGAAGTTGTCAATAATGCCGGATAAATCACTTGAGGGATTGATAAAACGAACCAGGACCAATGATTGCAATTCTGCCGGCGAATTTTCCGCCAACACTGGTTCGATTTCATGTTCGCCAAATCGTTGTAACGTCGAGACCAGCTCGCTGGAAATGATTTTAAATTGACTCGAACCGGTTTTTGCCGCTCGGGCTGAAGCGCGTAATTTCAAAATCACCTCATTCGAGCTTTGGCGAAGCGTTTGCGCCGATAAAGCGGCGCCCCCAAAAAGATCAAGCAAAATATAAACAGTTGCCAGTTTCGGTATAAGCAAAGCCATGGATGAATCGGCGCGCGCGCTTTTGAAATTCGTTGTCGTCAAAGGTGAAAAGGTGTTGTTGCGTTAAAACCAAATCTTACAATCTGCCAATTCAATACTTACCGGCATGAGGCTTTTTTCGCGGGACTATATTTGATAAACAAAATTCCGCGCACGCCGCCGTTGCTTCGGCGAGGTGCGCTTGTTTTTCAAAAAAATTCTTTGACGGCGGCCGCCAGCAATGGAATCATGATTTCATGATGGCCGATGAAGTTGTAGCCTTTGCCGCCCTGCAGGGTCGGACGCTGCACCACGTTCACGCGCGGCCGGTAATGCGCGAACATATCGAAATTGGCCGTAAAAAAATCTTTGACCGGCGGTTGAATATTGCGCACGATGGTCAAGGCCTTGAGAAAAACTTCCGGCATCAAAACGTTCGAGCCGAAATTGAGCACGACGCCGCCGGCGTTGATTTTTCCCACTTGCGCCGTAAAAATTTTGAAATCGCGAAACGATGACTCGCCATAAGCCGCGCCGTCGGCAGAAGGTTGTTGATGAATAATGTCCGTGCCGATGGCGACGTGCACCGTTGCGGGAATCGACAATTCAAAAGCGGCGGCCAACAAACTGTATTTTAAACCCTCGGCGCCGGATTTCAACAAAGCTTCACCAACCGCCTCGCCAAAGCCTTGTTGTTTGCTCCGTCCGTCGATAACGGCGTTATTGATAAACTCTCCCGTCTCTTGCGCCATGCCAAACGAGCCGTCGGCAAGTCCATCCGCAACTTCTTCGGAAGTTTGTCCGAAGAGAGCGAGTTCCGAATCGTGAATCACTCCCGCCCCGTTCATCGCGACGCAGGTGATAATGCCGCGCCGCATTAAATCAACCAAAACCGGCGAAAGCCCGACTTTGATGACATGCGCGCCCATCATCGCGATTACCGGTTTGTCATTCCGGCGCGCGGCGATGACGCGCTCAACCAATTCGCGAAAATCTTTGGCAATCAGAATGTCGGGAAGCGATTTATAAAACGTCTCGAAAAAATCGCCGCGGCGATACGGCTTGGCCAGCTCATCGTGATGGACTTTGCTGAGACGCTGAAGCACGGAGTAGGTCTTGACTTTTTTGAGATCAATTTCAGGATAGATCGACACGCTGGTTAACTCATCTTAATAAAAGTGTTTGATTTGCTGGACGAAATTAACTATAATATAAACGGTTTCATTAAAAAAACCAATCATTTTGCTGTTGAGAATTTAATGCGATGATTCCAAGCAACATAAAAAAATCAGACGCGCGAACGCTGCAAATCGAGTGGGACGATGGCCATCTGAGCCGTTATCCGCTGGAATTTTTGCGGCGGGAATGCCCCTGCGCTTCGTGTTCGGAAGCGCGCCGCGCGCCCGCCAAGCCGGCGAATCCGCTGCGGGTTTTGCAGGCGCACGAGATTGTTGGCAATGATGTGGAAATCCGGCAAGCAGAAATTGTTGGGCGCTATGCCATCAACTTTAAGTGGAGCGACGGGCACGCCGAGGGGATTTATCCGTTTGATTTTTTGCGGAGTCTCTGTCAGTGTGCCGATTGTAAAAAATAAAAACTCTATTTTTTTAATAGAAAAACATGCTCGAACCCGAAGTCACTCTCGATCTTGCCCAACAACACGGGCTTTCCGAAGAAGAATACAATCGCATTCTAAAAATTCTTGGCCGCGCGCCGACTTTCACTGAGTTGGGTATTTTCTCGGTGATGTGGTCGGAGCATTGCAGCTACAAAAATTCACTCGCATTGATTAAAACTTTGCCGCGCGACGGACAGCATTTGCTTGTCAAAGCCGGCGAAGAGAATGCCGGTCTCGTCGATATTGGCGATGGTCTCGCGATTGCTTTTAAAATTGAAAGCCACAACCATCCCTCGGCGGTCGAGCCGTATCAAGGCGCGGCGACCGGCGTCGGCGGCATTTTGCGGGATATTTTTACGATGGGGGCGCGGCCGATTGCGGCGCTGAACTCGCTGCGCTTCGGCGCTCTCGACAATGCGCGCGTGCGTTATCTGGTGAAAGGCGTCGTCAAAGGCATCGGCGATTACGGCAATTGTTTCGGCGTGCCGACGGTTGCCGGCGAAGTTTATTTTGACGATTGCTATCAGGATAATCCGCTGGTGAATGCAATGGCGGTTGGAATTGTCCGCCATCATCGTGTCGCGCGCGCGACGGCCACAGGTGCGGGCAATGCCGTCATGCTCATCGGTTCATCAACCGGCCGCGACGGCATTCACGGCGCGACGTTCGCCAGCGAAGAAATTTCTGAAAAAAGTGAAGCGAAGCGACCGCAGGTGCAAGTCGGCGATCCGTTCACCGAAAAACTTTTGCTCGAAGCGACGCAGGAAATGATCAAAGCGGATTTGCTCATCGGCATGCAGGACATGGGCGCTGCCGGCATCACGTGTTCGACTGCGGAAATGTCGGCGCACGGCAAACACGGCATGGAGATCGATCTCGAAAAAGTGCCGCTGCGCGAGCCGGACATGACGCCGTACGAAATCATGCTCTCGGAATCGCAAGAACGCATGTTGCTCGTCGCCAAGCCGGATAAGGAAAAAGAAATCGAAGCGATTTGCCAAAAGTGGGATTTGCACGCGGCAGTTATCGGGCGCGTCACCAGCGGCAGCACGTTGCGCGTTCGGATGAATGGAAAAGTTGTCGCCGAGATTCCGGCCGGCAGTCTCGTCGTTGGCGGCGGCGCGCCGGTTTATGTTCGTGAAACGAAAGAGCCGGAATATTTAGAAACGACGCGCGTTTTTGACGCCTACGCTTTGCCGCCAATCGATAATTTAAACGAGGCTTTGCTCAAACTGCTCGCCTCGCCCAATATCGCCAGCAAAAACTGGGTGTATCAGCAGTACGATCACACGGTGCGCAGCAACACGGTGATCGCGCCGGGCGGGGATGCGGCGGTGCTGCGCATCAAAGGCACGGGCAAAGGCATTGCGCTGAAAACCGACTGCAACGGCCGTTACGTTTATCTTAATCCGCGGCGCGGCGCGATGATCGCCGTCGCCGAGGCCGCGCGCAATGTGATCGTGAGCGGCGGCCGCCCAGTAGCCATCACCAATTGTCTGAATTTCGGCAATCCCTACAAACCGGAAATTTACTGGCAATTCAAAGAAGCGATGGCGGGAATAGCGGAGGCGTGTCGCGTGCTCGAAACGCCGGTGACCGGCGGCAACGTGAGTTTCTACAACGAGAGCCCCAAGCGCGCCGTATATCCGACGCCGGTGATTGGCATGTTGGGAATTCTCGATGACGTGCGTTATGCCACAACGGCATTTTTCAAAAATGCGGACGATGAAATCGCGCTGATTGGCGCGAATCTCGAAGAAATCGGCGGCAGCGAATTTCTTAGAGTTATTCACGGCCAAGTAGCCGGTGATTGCCCGTTTCTCGATTTGCAAGAAGAGAAATCGATTCAAGCGGCTTGCTTGGAGGCGATTCAATCCGGTTTGTTGCACTCCGCTCACGACGTGAGTGACGGCGGTTTGGGCATTGCGATGGCGGAGTGCTGCATCATGAATGACGAGCAACCCCTCGGCGCCACCTTCGAGCTATGGCCTTATGATCGCGCCGACTTCGCGCTCTTTGGCGAAAGCCAGTCGCTGATTATCATTTCATATAAGCCGTCGTATCGCGGCGCGGTTGCTCAGATTTGCCAAAAACATGATGTGCCGTTCACCGTGCTCGGCCGCACCGGCGGCGCGACGCTGAAGATTCCCGAGGTGTTGGAAGTTTCGCTTGCGGAAATGAGGGAAGAATATTATTTTGCAATTGAACGAATGATGGAAAAGGCATAAAACGTAAAGCGTAAATTTACGCATTACGTTTTATAAATTACGTCTTCCTAAAAGAATATCCCCAACCCCGCCGTCGGCACGTGCAAAACTTGATACAATTTGCTGAACGGAAAATACAACGCATCGTAGTCGACAAGCAGAGCCAGCCGATTTTTCTTCAAATAGCATTCGATTTGCGCCCCACCTAAAAAATTAACTTTCGTTTCTTTAAATTTGATGCCGATCAAATCTCCGGCCCGGATTTGATACGCGCCGGCGCCCAAATTAATACTGAAAAAAACATTGCCGAAGTGTATCAAATTATACTGAAACTGCAAGCCGACATTGTAAACGTCCGCCTTGATGCGATTGCCGTCCGCCTGTGAGTATTCATCAAAAACGTAAATGCCGGAAAGTTTCAATTGCCGGAGATGCGACAATTGATACGCGTAGTGGCCCTTGTAAGTTCGCCCGTACGTTGCCGCCAATGAGCTTGAATGAACGGTGTGAAAGTAATAGGAATTTTGCGCCGCCAGATTCATTGGCAGCAAAAAAAGAAAAAATGCAAAAACTTTTTTCATGTTGGAATCCGTGTCTGAGATATTCGGTTTTTTATTGAACGAAAAGATCAATTTCTTTCTCACTGGTCGCGTTGAAACTGTCGGTGACCGTGAGCTTGATCTTATAGGTTCTTCCGCCGGTCGTATAAGAATGTTGGACGGTGCTCAACGTGCTGCCGGATTGCTCCGCCGAACCGTCGCCCCAGCTCCAGCGATAATTCGTGATGCGATCCGTGGCGTTGGGATCGGTGCTCGTCGACGTGAAAGTGATGGTCGTCGTCGCCTGCGGATTGAGCGGCGCGTAAGTAAAATTGGCTACCGGCGGCAAATTGATCGCCGGCACCACTTGCTGCGCGCTGCCGGTCAAGCCGCGAATATTGACCACTTCCAGCGTCACGAGATAATCAGCCGGGGTGGCAAGCGTCGTCGTGATCGAATCTTGCGGAAAGGTTTGACGATTGTTGTTGGAAAGATTGGTGACAAAAATATTGTAAGCAACGATTTTTCCATTCGGATGCGGGTCGGCCGAATTTTTGCCATTAATCACCAGCGTTAATGGAAACGGCCCGCCGATGTCGGGAGTGATTTTAAGATTGGCAATCGGCGGCGTGGAGACGCGAACGCCGACATTCGCCGTGTCCGCCAATCCTAAATTATCTTTGACGATCAACAACACCTGATAATTGGCATCCGTCTGGAACGTGTGCTTGCCGATGGCATTCAGCGCGGTGCCGCCGTCGCCAAAGAAAATTTGATAAGAAGAAATATTGCCGTCCGGATCGAAACTGCCGGCGGCATTGTATTCGATTTCCAACGGCACTTTGCCGTTTAGCGGAAACACGCGCAAAGCGGCGACCGGCGGCTGGTTGGCCGTTGTGACGAGTTGTTCGGTGCTGTCGGCTTTGCTTTCATCATCCACGATCCGCAACCGCACGCGATATTGGCCGGCGCTTCCATATTCGTGAGTAATGAGCGAACGGCCCAAAACCGTATCCGGTTTTGAATTATCGCCAAAACTCCAGATGAACCTGGCTTTGGCAATGTCGCCGTCACGATCCTGGCTGCGCTCCGGATTGAACTCAACGCGATACGGATTGGTTTGGGTCAATAAGCGAATCGTAAAAGCGGGAACCGGTTTCAGATTTTCAAAAAACGTGACGGAAGCTTGACCCACTTGCGATTCTTTCACGCCGTCCGAGAGCTGCAATCGCAATCGCACGACGCCGGGCGCGTCCGGCGTGAACAGCAAATCATCGTTGAATTTTCCCGGCGCCTCGCCGAACGTGCGGCCGTCGTCACTCGGCTTGAGAAATTTATCATGGCTGATTTTGCCGCTGCCGCTCTCAAAAGAAAAGCGCGCTTGCAGCGTTCTGGTGGAGGCGCTGAATTCGCGATCATCATATTCCAGATGCAGCGCGTAGTTCGTTGCCGGCTTGAATTTCAATGAATCCGACCGGATGTTGGGAAGATTGGGATCGGCTTTAAAACGGAAATCAGCGATCGCCGGCGCAACATTGTTGGCGGAAAACGGATCTTTATGTTTCTCACAAGCGATCAGCAAAATACCCAGCAAAACCGCCAAAATCGAGCTCAACAACAAAACGAAAGATTTCATTTTTCACTTTCCTGTCTGATAGAATCCCTAAAAAATGTTCGTAATCAAAGCGTAAAACTCCAGCCCTTCGTCGAGCGTCGTGATTTCATCATTGAACGGATTGACGTCCGATTGATTCAAATAGCGGCCGACGATGGGCACGCCGGCCGCGGCGCTTTTCAATTCTTCAACCACGATCTGCTTGGCTTTCGCGTCCAGCGGCAGATACGGCAGGCCCGGCAATGATTTCAAATCATACGCGCGGCCGCCGCAGGTATACGTGACGCCTTTGAGGCGAATCTCGCGAAAATCAATTTGCACGCGGTTGTTTTGCAAAGTGCAAATGCCGAGCAACGACGAGCGCCGGGGGATTTCGATATTGCCCCAAATTTCATCTTTCATCACGCGCGCTTCCAGCAAGCTGCCGTTCGTTACCGGCGTCCGATCAGGAAGAATGACTTTGATGCGAACCGAATGCAAACCGGCGAAGCTGCCGATCGAGCCGGCGCTTTGTTGTTGGTTGAGCGAGCTGACGACAATCATATCGCCGCCGTTGCCGGAGCCGCCGACGCGCAACGGCGCCGAAGATGGCGGCGGCGCAACATAATCGCGCGTGGTTGCTGCAGCACTGCGCTGGGTTGGTGAAATCGTTCGCGGGCTATTCGCGCCGGACAAAGAAGCGCTCGCCGGCAGCGTCGGGTGGCTGAACGGAATGGTGTCGACTTTGACAATTTGATAATCCAAATTTCTGGGCGGCGGCGCTTGCTGCGCCACAAAGGGATTGGCTTTTTTGCGGCTCTGCGCATTCTCGCGTTGGATCAGAAAAAAGAAAAACACGAAGACCGCGAACGCCGCGACGATGCCCAGCATAATCATTTGCGGCTTCATCCGCCGCCGGCCGTTGAATATTTCGTAGACAAAATCGTTTATGTTCATGTTTTCACCTTTTGTAGTTCAAAATTCGGAGTTGATTTATTTCACATACGATCCCGGCACGGCCAACGCCAAATCGCGCCGGCCGCTTTCCTCGCTGCATTTGATTTCAATCGTGCTCTTGTCCGAGAAACCCTGTTTATCAAAAACAAAAAGCAAACGGCCCGAAGCATTGGGCTTGATGTTCGGATTGTAAAATTCGCGCGCCGGCTCGATTTCGGTTTCCTTGACTTTCTTTTTTAAAAAAAGCATCGAGCGGTTTTGATCGATCAACTTGAAACGCACGTAGCCGATGTCATAAGGAATTTTTGAGTTATTGATCACAGAACAGATCATGTACAGTTGGTCGTCGATCTGCACCATGTGATCGAGCGCCAGAATCACGTTGGAGTTTTTAACGCTGTAAGTATATCGTCGCGGCGTTTTGAAATAAGACATCAAAATCGATCTCGCTTTCGGGCTGATTTCGGCCAAATCTTTGGCTTTAGGCGTAGCGCCGTTTTTAGTCGACACGTTGCCGTGATTGCGGCCCTCACTTTTCGCCGCTTTCTCAGAGGTTGGCGGCAAGACCCGGCTTTGTGTCGGCAACAAGCGAATTTCCAAATCGGGCGAATCGGAAACTTGCAGCACGAGATTGTAAGACTCCGCTCCGACCTTGATGAACATATTGGTCGAGCCGCTGCCAATGGTGGGTTTGACCAAAATATAGTTGCCGGAATTTTGCACGGTGAATTGTTGTGAATTGCCGACCGACACCAATTCCGGCGGCGCCGGACACACGATCACCGTCGCGAATCCGGGCTTGACGCGAACGACTTTTTGCTGGCGCGCTTGCGCAGCCGACCCGATGACTAAAGTCGCGGCAACGAAATAGAATAAAAATTTTCTCATGCCTGCTCTTGTGTATAGTTAATAATTCGCAATCCGAAGGGATTGTCCTGCGTTCTCGGCACAATGGTGATTTGCAAAGTGAATTTGATCGGTATGGCGGACGAGCCCGGAAACACCTGGCGGCCAGTGACGTTGGCATCAAAATCGTTGGCTTCTTTGATTTGAATGTCAGCGATTTCAAACTGGATGTTGCCGACCGTGTTTTGCACGATGCGGGGAATGTCCGAGCTTTTAATCGCATCGAACATGAAATATTCCAGCTCGGAGGTGCACATCTTCATCGCCGCGCGAAAATGCGCGTTGAAATTCTCGCGATTGTATTCCAAAAAATTTTTTGAAAATTCGTGGGTGAATTTTTTCACCTCGTGCACCGAACGGGGTTCTTTCGCCGCTTCGGTCGCAAAAGCATAACCATCTTTGACGACATACGTTTCCGCCGGGCGGGTGAAGCCGAGAAAACCCAGATAGGCCAGCGCGATATTGACCACGACGAGAAAAATCACCAGCCGTTTGAGGAAAATATTGCTTTTGATCAACTCGCCGTAAAATTCGTAATATTCGGGTTTGGCGTTCATTTAATTGCTCCTGCACATTTTAATCTTACTCTTTCTCACTTTTTCATTTGCGCGCTGCAAAAACAAGCAAGAGGACGAGTAAGAAAATTAGTATGAGTTTTATATTGCGATCATCTTAAATCATTCACGTTAGACGCAGCTTGCGCCGCGCCGCCAAACGGCCAGTTCGCAACCGGCGTTTCGGCGCGCGCCAAAGAGTCTGCTGCCGTATTCGTCGCCGCCGCCACCGGACTCGCCGAAAGCGCGCGCGCCCCGGAGATCACGCTGTTTGCCGCCGTCGTGCTAACATTATGCGTGACATTGGTCGAGTATGACTTCAAACGTTTCCACACGGTTGACACGACGACGCCGGCGGTAATGCCAGTTCCATAAGTTCCCAAATCCGCGCTCGCCGACGCCAATTTGAAAAACCCGGCTGAAACTTTCGGAATGAGAATCAAACAAACGCTGACGATCACGCCGAGAATGAAAGAATCCCACAACATGCCCTTGTCGCCGTTTTGCACCGCCGTTTGAAACGCCGCCGAACTCGTCAACGTTTTGATCAGCCGAAAGAGAATGGCCGCCAGCACCGACCAGAAATTCACCGCGCAAAAATTCGACAGCCAGATCTTAAAAATATCATGAAAGCCGGGAAACAGCGAGATCACGATCGCCACCGGGCCGAGCAAAAAGAAAAAGATTTGCACGATCACCTGAACGATGACAAAAAGCTCGTAGACGACCATGACGAGCATGTACGAAAGCGACGACAGCGTTTCCAGGCTCATCAAATTGAGCACCGAGAGTCGCAGGCCGCTGCCGTCCTCGGCCGCAAAAAACTTGCCGAGATAATCGGTCATGATGTTGCCGCCCTCCAGATCGAAAATGGCGCGCGCCAACAGCACAAAAATTTTTCCCAGCCAAACCGTCCACAAGCGATACGTGGCCAGTCCGATGGCCGAAAACACCACGACGAAAATGCGATAGGTGGAGTCGTCGCCCTCTTTCGTGGTCATCCGCATCACCATGGCAATGAAATAAACCACCACGCCCAACGTCAAAAAGATCGTCGCGATGCGGATGATTTCGTTAACGGCCTGATGAACGGAGCCGAAAAAAGCCGGGCTGAAAAAAATTTCTAACATAGTTCTTGTCGCTTGTTGCTGGTCGCTTGATGCTGGTTGCTGAAGAAGCATCAAGTATATCCGGCTTACTCAATCCCCGAGGAGGTAATATCAAAAAACCCGTAGCGTACTTTGGAGGTCTTATTCACTTGATTCTGCATGGCCTTCCAATTCGCTTTGGAGCGGAGCAAATCCAGCTTTTGATCGAACATGCTCAACTCGGTATTGTGGGCATCCTGCGCGAGCTTGAGATATTTTTCATAATACGAGTTCGAGGTTTCGCGCAGCTTGACGCTCTCCAACAATAATTGCGTGCGCTCCGCTTCAGTGAATTTGTTGCGTGAATCCTTGACTTGTCGATATAATTCAACCGCCATCGAGTCGTAGGTTTTCGCCATTTGCTGGCTGCGCAGGGACTGCTCGAATAATGCTTTCGAGAAAGCCTCTTGCCCCATGAGCGCATTGGCTCTTCGCGTTTCGACATCATTCGGCGCGGCCTCGTCCTGCGTTGACAGCGCAAAACTTTCGTAAGTGCGCCGCAGCTCGCCGGTGTTATTCAGCAAAGCTTGCGTGTCCAGCGCCGAACGATTGAGGTCCTGCGTCGAACCGGGAAACCAATAATTCAGGCGATCGGCATTGAGAATGAAATTGGAAAGCGCGAACGAATTATTCAGGCGCATATTGTCGATGGCGCGGAAATCCCGATATAAGCTTTGCGTGAACTCGACGTCTTGTCGCAGCAGCGTGTAGGTGTCATAAAATTGCTTGAGCTGCTGCACCATTTTGGCGGTTTGCATGCGCTGCTCTTCCAAACCAAGCTGATGCTTGAGCGAAATCTCGCGCAGCACGCTGAGCATCAAACCGCCTTGCGGGTCGAAGAATTGCGCGTTGGCCGGAACAGCAAAAAGTAAGCAGTAAACAGTACTCAGTAACCAGAAGTGATCAGTAACTCTCAATCGAACACTGATCACTGGCTTTTCAGAGCAAATAGGGCGACAGCTCATGCTCTTTCTCCTTCTCTCTCGCAATCTCGGTGATTGCTTTCAACAAATCTCCGTTGGTTTTATCCAGCTTCGCTTCCAACCAATTGTTCTCCTGGCGATTCGTCGTGAAAAGATAATGGTCGAAAATACTCATATCAACTTTGAGCACGGTGATGCGACCATCGCGATCGAGGAAGAACTCGCCTCGTTGTAAGCTCGAGATGAGCGAAAGTTCCCGCTCGCCATAGCCGAACGCGCGCGACAGCGACTCCATCTGCTTCGGCTTGTGCGCGAGAATAAAATGGTTGAGCGCATTGTCCTTGATCGGCGTTGAAAAACTGACTTTTTCAATATCTTCAATCGATTGCGAAATCGCAAAGATGCCGGCGCCCATTTTGCGCGCGGTGCGAAAAAGCTCGACGACGAGATGGCCGATGGTGCTGTTGTCGCCCAAAACTTTCCACAACTCGTCGGCGAAAATCACTTTGTGGTGCGCGATGTTGCGCTCTATCAATTCCCACAACAAACCGGTGATGATGATGGCGATGATGCCCTGTAAATCCGGATGCGATTCGAGGCCTTTGAGATCGAAACACACCAAATCTTCGCGAATATCGATCATCTCGTCGGCGCAGAGGAAGCGGCTGTACTCGCCGTGCGTGTACATATACATTTTCCGCGCCAGCAATTTCACGTCGACGTATCCCTCCGGATCCGTCAACTGCGCAAAAAAATCGACGAAGGTTTTGAGATGGCGCGGTCCGCGATATTCGGCGACATATTTTTCCAATGCCTTGCTGATGAACGCCTGCTCGACTTTCGAGATCGAAGTTTGTTCCCGCTCGAGAATCAATTTCTCAATAAACGCCCGGAGAAAGAGCTGCTTTTTCGTATCGAAATTTTGGCCGATGAGCGCAAACGGATTCAGCGGAATCGGCTCGTCGATGTTGAGTTCGATATAGCGACCTTTGAGCAGGTTGATCATTTTTTTGTACGAACCGCCGGTGTCGCCGACGCCGCCGACGTCGAGGCCGAAAATTTTGACGCCCTGTTCGAGCATTTGCAGCAGCAGCGCTTGCATCAAATAACTTTTGCCGGTGCCGGTCGGGCCGATGATGATGCTGTTCCACGAGTTGAGCTGCGGCTCGAAATAATCGAACAAAATCGGCTCGCTGTTGCGATTCTTCAAAACGATGCCGTTGTGATAACCGCGATTGAAGTTGGTGAGATTGACGAACTGCGCCGCGTTGGAGGTTTTGACGATCAGCCGGTGATAATTTTCCGTGGAGTTGCCCGGCAAGCAACTGACAAAAATCGGGAGAACGTCGAGTGTTTCCAAAACCGCCTGCGCTTTGTCAATGGCGCTGAAAGCGAGATTGGCGTGATTGATTTTCTGATTGAGCCGTTCGATGTCGGTGTCGTAAATGATCACATTCAGGCTGATGCTGGCGAGTTTCTTGTGCTGCTGATAAATTTCGTCGAGCAGCTCGTTGAGCTGGCGATATCGCACTTCGCTCTTGCGGCCCTCGCGATTGCGCGAGAAGCCCATGATAAAGCGGGTAAAATTCAACTGGCGCGAAAGCCACGCGGTCTCTTTGTCCATATTCAAATTCTGCGTCGACAGCGCAACGCGATGCGGAAACGGCAGGTTGTGCAAAAGCGGAAAAATATAGGGCAGCGGAATGCCGTTGAAGCTCGCGTGGGGCCGCGTCACTTCCGGCAAAAGGCTGAGCGAGAGGCACGCCACATATTGCTGGCCGATTTTCAAAAAACCTTTTTCAATTTGATAATCCTTGCCGGCCAATTCATTGTTGAGCGCTTTGCCGGTCAATTGGCCGGAAAAATCCTCCGCGGTGAGATTGATCGTTTTGTAAAGCGCATCCGCAAGCTCGGCGTCTTTCAAGCGCCGCAGGCGGACGCCGGTATTCTCGAAATTCGCTTTGAGAGTTTTGAGGTCATTATTTTTTTCGACGACGAGTTTTTCGTGTTCCTGCTGCAAGCGCTGCGTCACCGTGCCGGCATTCATCAAAATATTGTACGGCATGCGCAGCGTGTGCCCGGCGTCAAAATCAACGAACAGCCGCATCCGGCAGGAGAGATATTTATAAAACGAGTAATACTGATGCCGGCGGGATTTGAAAAAATCCAGCACCTGATCATCGGTATAGACGAAATCATTTTTATAAGGAAAGTAATCGAAGTCGTAAACGAATTGCAGATTGACGCCTTCGGCTGCCTGATTCAAAACGCTTTCGAGTCTCGCGCTCAGCGTCAAATAATCATCCGCGGACAGGCTCATGTTGTCGAGGCTGAGAATCTCAAAGCCAGCAACAAAATTGCCGTTCTTCTTGATGATGAAGTCGTTGAGAATATCCAAATAAGGCAACGCCTTCGCCAGCGCGGCGCGGTTTTGGTATGCGGTGCGTTCGGTCAGTTTGGTATAGGACATAAATTTTTGAATAGACAAAAAACTTCGTTATTGACACAGCGTCTTTCGGGTCGACACACGAACAATATCGATACGTTACTTCTTCGTCACCAAATAATCCTGCTCCTCCAATTTATACGCCGCTAATTTTCTCGGCCAGATAAAGTTGAAGCAAATGTACGAAATCAGGCCGTGCTCAAAAGGCGAAACGCGATTGCCCAGGCGCAAAACGAAAAACAAGATCAGCTCGATGACGAGGATATAAAAAAAACTCACATCAAGCAAAGTGAAAATCGGGAACAACACAATCGGCACGCCGATCAAGGCGAACAACGCAAAGAGCCCGACGCCGCCAATTTCACCGCGGCTCTGCAAGTCGCGATAACATTTTTCTTCCATGCGTAGTCCTGCCCCTTTATGGGGCGCTTTTATTAAACCGAATTGTCAATTTTAAAAACCGCCCACAAGCGGGAACTACATTAAAACGACACGCCGGTGGCGCCGGGTACGAGATTGATGATCGCCGGAACGATGAACTTCGCGCCAAAAATGAGAATCGCCGCGATGACGATGCCAATGATTTGTTTTTTGGCTTTTTCCTGCCGCCCGCCGTCGGCGCTCGCCATGTTGAGGCCGGCGTTGATCAGCGCGATGACGAGAATCAACGAGGCGATTAAAACCACCGCATTGACGATGTTGTTCAAAGCTTGGAAAATGGTTTGCATATTTCCTCCTTGAAAATGGTGACGAGGGTTTTACGAACGCGAGGATTTTTCTTCAAGCTCCCGCCGCGCGTACGGCAGGTGCTTGTCAAATTTGAAATAGCCGGTTTTCAAAACGCCGAGCGCGCGCGGCTGGCGCACAAAAGCGATGCAGCGGCCAACTTCGAGATGCCGGAGAAATTTCGGATCGATCACGATTTGTTTAGCTGCCGGTTTTGCTTCTCCTTGTTTGCCGGCGGGATTACTCTGTTCCTCGATTTTCTTCTCCGGGCCGATACGATTCAAAATCGCTTCGATGCTCTCCGGACTGCCGAGATGAAAACAAAAGATGGCGTTGGTGTGATCGACAAGCTGATCGACGAACGCTTTGGTGAGATGCAGATCCGGATTTTCCAATTCCGCCAAAGACTGATTGGTGTAACAAACGCTGACGCCGATATTCCGGCTGGCGCGCAGCAGCTCGATAAATTGCGGATTGATGAATTTAACCACTTCATCGATGACAAGCAAGCCTGCGCCCGTCTTCACGCTGCCGCCGTTAGCGTTGCCTTGCATGCTCAAATGATGAAACGTCGCCAGAATGTCGCCGAGAATAAGCTGGCCGAGAAAACTCATCGCCGTGTCACCGGGCCCGATGGGCAAAGTAAAATAGCAATCTTTTCTCTCTTTATAAATGTCGAGAATGTCCAACTCCGGCTCATTCGTTTCGAGCAGCCACGCATATTCCGATTGATCGATTTCACGCAGCAGTTCCGCAAAGAGCGCGGTTTCGGTTTGAAAGGTTTGATAATTTCGCAGCCATTCCGACAAGCCATCATGCACGTAACGATCGTTGACGTTGCGGAGCTGATCATGGACATGCGTTTTCGACAAAAAATATTGCGCCAGCTCGTGCAAGGTCAAAACCGCGCCGCTTTCTTTGATCGCGCGCAGCGCCAGATTGAGATAATAATCCAAACGCTCGCGGGTGTTGGCGGAAATCGCGGCGACACTCAAACCGGCCAATATCCGATTTTTGATTTCCGCTGCCGTGCCGCGACGCAGCGGATTGTAGGTGGCCGAGCGCTCGGGATCGGCCGGGTTGAAATAAATAATTTCGTGCCCCTGCGCCAATGAGCTGGCAATCGTATAAAGCTTGTCGATATTCTGGCTCGCGGCTTTTCCATCCAGCACGATGGTCGGAACGTTGCGCCGCACCGATTGAAACCACAGCGGCTGGATGATGCTTTCGGTCTTGCCGCTGCCAGGCGAGCCGATCACTTGGATGTGGCCTTGCAGCCATTTGGTTTTGGCGTAAAACGGCGCGCCGTTGCGATTGATGTCGATGCCAAAAAAGATTTCGTCGTCTTTGGCGTTCTCGGCGAAACGGACGATGTTGACGTCGCGAATCGCCTGATCGCGCAGTTTCACCGCCAGCCGCAGCGAGCGCTTGGTGCTGAACCAACGATAGCCGAGGCTGCAAACGAAAAGCAGCGGCAAGAATAAAATATAAAACGAAAAAAACAACAACAACCAACTCACCTCGCCGCCTTGTCGAAAAGCAGTGACGGTATTAAGCGGTATGAGCAGCTTGGGCAGCAGCTTGGCAAAATCGTTGTAAATCGTGATGAGGAGATCGATGCCATGCTGCGCGGCTAACTGGAGCGAACCCTTCTGCAGATAGAATGAATAAGACGTCTTGGCCAAATAGGCCAGCAACAGCAGCGGCAACGACCAAGTCCAAAGCCGGGAGATGAGTTTTTGGCGTTTGCCAATCTCAAGGCGGTACTGGCGAAAAACCAGCGGCTGCAACACGTGCTCAAAAAATTTTTCCGACAAATACCAGGGCAGCAAAAACGGTATAGCCGCCAGGCTCAGGGCGAATTCGATAAACTTTTTCAAATTTCCATCCTTGAAAATAACCTATTCGCTCACACCGGCCGAAGCGTTGGGCAAATTGCTGATTTCAAATTTAAGCAGTAAATAGAACGACATCAAGAAAAGAACTCCTTCCTGATCGTTGATGCCGACATGCGGAAAAACAATTCTTCCGGATGGCGAAGTCGAATGACCATGAGCCAGATCACAACAGCTCGATGTTTTCCGGAGAGTAGAGGTGGAGGTTTACTTTTCCTTTTGGCGGCGCTCCTAATGGATAGCCATCAGTTTAGACAAAAGTAAATTTAGGAGGGAGAGCTGAGTTCTCCTCCGCTCTTTCGCGCTGAGAATCTTCTCCGGTTGGTCTACCCGGACCTACCCCATCTTCCATGGTGTGGAGAAGACTCAAGAGTAGAAAAATATACGAACCTTATTGAAAATTGTCAACATCTATTTGTAACTTATTTGTGACGCGCTGGTCTGTTGATTGCCGCAACGAGACGCGCACCACAAAATAAAACAAAGGACGTTGAATGCCGTCCGCAATCACGTCACAATACGTCTATATTCTACTGTTAAAAATTCGTAACTGTTCAGCTATCTGAGAAAAGTTTTTAGGAATTTTAAAAAAAGTCCGAGGTTTTTGCGTCATTGTTGCTTATATTATAATGGTATGCAACAATTGACGCGTGAACAAATCATTTC